>Ga0255338_1000886_pt1 | contig 70857 bp, 61 predicted proteins | sample MeOH1_35cm_T4_19_FD_203715 | JGI IMG/M metagenome (GOLD analysis project Ga0255338, IMG submission 203715) | Sandy soil microbial communities from University of British Columbia, Vancouver, Canada - MeOH1_35cm_T4_195 | ecosystem: Engineered > Artificial ecosystem > Sand microcosm > Unclassified ... | reverse complement strand
GGGTATTTTGTTACGCTTTGCGTTGCTTCAGTTGATCAACCGCTTCCGCGTAAAACAACCATATATTGGCGAAACTTGCTTGTATACAAAGCCACCGCCACGGTTAAGTGAATTTTGCAGGGCCGACGACTTACCCTATTTTCATTGATAACCCACTAAGCTGGTTAGAATTCCTTAACGTGGAGGCGGGGGTGGTGGACTGCCCGGCGGAGGGGGCGGAGGAATAAATTTCTGCGGGGGTGCCGGGATTCTTCTATTGACATTGGTATTGCCATTACCCGATGGATCATTCGCGATTCTGCCATCGATTGGCACACGGTGACCCTTGGCGTACATGCATTGAATATAGCCAATATCATATTGCCGCTGGCTGGCATAGCCTGATGCGTTGGCTGTGCCGGATCCAATCAACCCACCCATCAAGAGACCTATACCGGCTCCTACCGCAGCGCCATGACCACCGCCCAGAGCCGCGCCCGCGGCAGCACCCAGTCCGGTGCCGATGGCTGCACTCTCTACCCCACTGGTTCTGGATACCTGGCGGGGAGTCCGTTCGCCGGCCTGTTGATACGCATATTCCCGGCATTCATACTCATCGTGACGAAACTGATCAAAGTTTTTGCCGGAACCTGGCAAAGTCATCACACTGGGACCCGTCGGCATATTGACGCATGCGGTCAACATACCGGCTATCAGTACAACAGATAATCTTCTAACAGTTAACATGCTTCACCTCTTTGCGTTATTGTGCCGGCGGTTGCGGAGCAACCTGCAACCAGCCACCCGGACAGCTTCTGACATAGGGATAATAACCTTCCGGCTTCTGGCAATAATGCCAGTAATTGGCCTGTGGCTGAGCCGACCGGGGTTGTTCTTGCTGGATATAGACCGGCGGTGTTACCGGTGCCACCACGGTGGGTGGATAGCTGTATGCTGGCACGTTGAGAAACTGGTTCGGATAACCATACGAACGATATCCATAGGCACCAGGATTGTAGACGCCAGCACCGAAAAACCCGGGATTATAATAGCCACCCATATTGATACCCAATCTCAAATGACCATGGCCACCATGGTGATGATGCCCCCCGATATGATGATGGTGGTGATGTCCGCCATGACCTCTACGAGCCAAAACAGAATCGGTTGATGCGAGCGTCAGCAACGCAATGATCAGGTATATCCATCTACGATTTGTCATATAAACTCCATACTGCATCAGTAACGTAATACAAGATTATTTAATCCACTCAATTTGAACTGTATTCGTTCTGGATACCATATGACTTTATAGCTGAATGAAAGCTGAATACCGAATACTGTCATTGCAAAACCTGAAGACCCAATTGTTCTGCGTCTCTCTGGAAGAGCCTCATAAATCCGCCAGCACAGACAATCTCTCAATCCATATGATTTAAATCATATTTATTCAAGTTGCGACCATAATTCCCGATATAGACATAGATTAAATAGCGGCTGGTAAGCATCCCTTCGTATACCAGACTGTGATTTCCAATCCTTCTCAACAGAGAGAGAAAATAGATGGGTTCACCAGACAGAGATTACTATCACAGAGACCGTGATACTGAACAACTACCTTCCGGATGGCAAAAATCAGTCACTAATCATCCGACAAAATGGTCATGGAAATCTTTCATCAAATATTTCTTCATCTGGCTTGCCATCTTGTTTATTTTCCTGACAATCTTCAAAGATGATAAAACCCAGCAGAAAAGTGATTCCCGACCAGTAAATGCAGTCAATACATTACTGTCCTCGATCACACCACCGCTGACACAACATTGCATTCCCTTGCCGCCGCATGGATCGTCTTATACCATTGAGCCATCAGTCATGAAACGTACCGATGTACTCTATTCCGGACTGGAAATACAAAACAAATACAGTTACCCGATGGTCGCAATACTGGGTGATTCAATGAGCGACAAACGATTCCTGGCCATATCCATCGCTTCAGATGACACTGTGCAGATCAGTGTGCCGATTGGTCAATACAGCATGCAGGTTTTAGTGGGGTCCGACTGGTGTAATCTGGAGAAGGGATTTTCTGATGGCGCGGTTGTATCCGTATCTGGTGGAATCTCCATCCAGACGGGCTCAACGACTTATATGCAGTTTAACGGTACAAGCCTTCAGCCTGTTCAGATGGCTCTTGGCTACCGCATATCGCAACCAGTGGATGCGCAAAGTGTGAGCCAGCCAACCGAAATGATTGGCGTTGGAAAAGTTGAACTGAAACAAACTCGCCAGGGCCATTATTTCAGTTCTGGAACTATCAACGGAGCGCCCGTTGTGTTTATGATCGATACGGGCGCAACCACTGTGTCCATCTCATCAGAAATCGCATCACGGGCTGGCATACAGAAATGCGCTCCCCTCCTGGTATCAACCGCGAATGGAAGCGTTACTGCCTGCACGACCACTGTACCTGAAATCACCTTCGGCAAGTTCCGCCTTACCAATGTCGATATCAATATCATGCCCAACATGCCTGGAGATGCCTTGCTCGGTATGAATGTTCTGCGCAAATTCCGCATCGAACAAGTCGACAAAGTGATGAGAATCTCATCACGCTGAAAAAATCAACTGGCGGTATTAATTTCACCGCTATACAAAAACAGATCGCCATTCTCCATTAATCCGGATAACTTTTATTGCTGCTGCCAGGGTTTTATGTTAGGTTGCAGCAATCATTGACTTGATGGACACAACCATTCAACAGTGTCGTCATTTGAGAAAAGACACATGAATATCACCTTGCCATCCTGTTCACTGTACTTGCCGTTATGCCTTCTGGTTATATTCACCCTCTCCGGCTGCCTGTCGCCCATGGCACTCAATCGTGCGGTCATTGCTTACGATGAATCTGTTACCGATGCAATATCCCAGCAATTGTTGATCAATATCGTCCGCGCCCATCATCGTCAGCCCGTTCACTTTACTGGTGTCTCAAATATCGCCGCCACCTTCAATTTCCAGGCCAATGCCGGCGCCATGCCAGCTCTGGGAGGACTGGCCGGCGCGACCATGCTGCCGATATTCGGTGGAAGCGTCACCGAAAATCCCACAATCAGTATCGTCCCAATCGAAGGCGAAGACTTTACCAGACGGCTCCTCACCCCATTTCCGCAAAGCAAGCTGACCCTGCTGCTGCGCCAACGGTTCGATGTCGATCTCCTGTTACGAATGATGGCCCAGGAAGTACGTTTGCAACATGGCAAGCAGCAGGATGTTTATCACAATCGCCCATTGGACCAACCCGGTTATGAAATGTTTCGGCGCGTGGTGTTACACCTTTCAGCCATTCAGGATCACAACCAACTCTATGCCGAACCGCTGCCTTTCGTGCACACCTGGACTATCCCTGCCGGTTCATTTACACCGGAAGGCTTTCAGGCTCTCCAGAAAGAATTCACCGTGCGCTTCAATCCGCATAACAACACTTATACGCTCAGCAAACAAGTGCCCGGGCCAATCCTCATTACAAATTACGACCCTCGCACACTGTCGGACGAAGAGCAGGCACAGCTGGCCAGTCTATCAGGAGAATGGAATATCAGTGATATCGCCTTCGATATCCGACCCGATGGATATGGTGGACAATGGCCATTACGCGGAACTTTCCGACTCAGGAGCTTTCATTCAATTCTTGGTTTTCTTGGAAAAGCACTCGGCGAAGAACCGGGATATCATGTCGAGAAAGACCCGCGAACCCCACCTGTTTCCGGTAATGAAAATCCAGATCTCACAATGGAATTTGTGGTATCAGATTCGCCTCCCTCAAATACCGACTTCTCAATCCGCTGGAAAGATCTATATTATGCTGTGAACACTTCAGGGCCGCTCGCCCGATGGAACCGGGATGCCTTTCAGTTATTGTTCCTTTTATTTCAAATGACGGTCACTGACATTCCGCGCACCGGTGTGCCAAGCATTACAATCGCCAAGTAGCTTAGCAACCCGCTAAACTCAGCCACCACGAATCAGCAGCACAGGTATGTGCGCAGTGCGCACCACGCCTTCGGCAATACTGCCCAATAGCATGCGGCTGAAGCCGGAACGTCCATGTGTGCCGATTATGATTAAATCTGCCAGATACGCTTTGGCTTCATTGATGATGACATTGGCAATACGCTCACCCTTGGCCTCAAGCAATCTGGTTTCAACCGTCAATCCGGCCTGCTGAACTTTCTCCTGAGCTTCCTTCAGCATTTTCTCGCCGCCCGTTCTCATTGAATCAACAAGCTCGGCATAATTAATATAGTTTTCATTATCAAAATACCAGATGTCTTCCAGAACGTGCACCAGCATCAACCGGGCATTCTGCTGCTGTGCAAGTTTGATCGCTTCGTGCAAAGCGCGATCCGATGTTGAACTCCCATCAACGGGAACTAATATATGCTGATACATAATGCCTCCGCAAAAATCATTTTCTCAAATATCGCCTTGCCTGCAGGAATACACCCTGCAATTACCGATTAAGTGGCGTGCATTTCATTGTAGTAGTTTTATTGATCCAGATGTATTAATCTGGATAGCCGTTGCTTCAGATCAATTCCATCTCAGCAATGCTGAAGAAATTCACCAGGGAGCCCGCATGCCGAAGCACAATGCTGACATCGCTGTAATCTTTGAAGAAATTGCCGATCTGCTTGAAATTCAGGGTGCAAATCCATTCCGGATTCGTGCCTATCGCAATGCCGCCCGCATTATCGGCGAACTCTCCCGGGAAGTTTCATTACTGTTGAAAGAAGGCAAAGATTTAACGCAATTACCTGGTATTGGCGACGATCTTGCCGCCAAAATCAAAGAAATTGTTAATAGCGGCCATTGCAGTCTGCTGGATCGATTACATCGCGAATTGCCGCCAGCCATCACCGAGCTTCTGAAAATACCCGGCCTTGGCCCTAAACGGGTCAAAGCGTTGTATCACGATCTGGATGTGCAAACCATTGAGCAGCTTCATCGTGCAGCGCGGGATGGGCGCATTCGCGCTTTGCCCGGCTTTGGCGAAAAAACTGAGAATAATATACTGCAGGCAATCAAAGCACATGCCAATCAAACGCAACGTTTCAAACTGGCTGTGGCAGCACAATATGCCGAGGCATTAGAGAAATATCTGGCAGCAACCCCAGGCGTCGAAAAAGTAATGCTGGCCGGCAGTTACCGGCGCATGCGTGAAACGGTTGGCGATCTGGATATTCTTGTTACCGCGGCCAATTCAAAGACTGTGATAAAACATTTTACTGCCTATGATGAAGTCGCTGAAATACTATCGGCCGGTATCAAACGCGCCAGCGTAATTCTGCAATGCGGAATACAAGTTGATTTACGCGTCATTGCAAAGGACAGTTATGGTGCAGCATTGCATTATTTCACAGGCTCAAAATCCCATAATATCGCCATTCGACGAATTGCACAGACGAGAGGTCTGAAAATCAATGAATACGGCGTATTTCGAGGCGAAATGCGTATTGCCGGTGAAAGTGAAACCTCTGTTTACGCAGCACTCGACCTGCCTTACATTCCGCCAGAGTTGCGCGAAAACCGCGGAGAAATTGCCATCGCCCAGGCCAGACGATTGCCGCAGCTTGTAACGCAACGCGATCTGCGAGGCGATTTGCATGTTCACACCAATGCGACCGATGGTCACAATACATTGCGTGAGATGGCGCTGGCCGGTCTGTCCAATGGCTTTGAATATCTTGCAATTACCGAGCATTCGCGGCGGCTGACCGTTGCATACGGCCTTGATCCATCCCGGCTGGCACAGCAGTGTGACGAGATCGATCGATTGAATGATGAACTGAAGGGAATCACCTTACTCAAAAGCATTGAAGTGGATATTCTGGAAGATGGCAGCCTTGATCTACCTACCAGTGTCCTGGCACAACTTGATCTGGTTGTGGGCGCTGTGCACAGCCAGTTTAACCTGTCACGCACCAGACAGACTGAGCGCATTTTGCGTGCCATGCAGCATCCCCATTTCACCTTGCTGGCGCATCCCACAGGACGTCTGATCCAGAAACGCGCCCCCTATGACGTAGATATGCTGCGCATTATTCGTGAGGCCAGAAACCGTGGCTGCTTTCTTGAACTGAACGCACATCCGGACCGGCTGGATTTACTTGATATCCACTGCCAGATGGCTAAGGAGGAAGGCGTGCTGATCAGCATTAATTCGGATGCGCACAGCGCTGATGATTTTGCCAATCTGCGCTTTGGCATTGGACAGGCACGACGCGGCTGGCTGGAAAAGCGCAACGTGCTGAATACCCGCTCACTCAGCGAATTACAGCTTCTCATTCGTCCGACAATGCGGTAACTGTGAAGCACTATTTTATCGGGAGAAACTTATGATCTTCGAAAACCGTATTGCGGCCGCCAGACAGCTTGCCGAGGCATTGTCCGATTACGCCGGCAAACACCCGCTGGTACTGGCTATTCCACGAGGTGCCGTACCCATGGCGACAGTGATTGCCAAAGCACTGAAAGGCGATATGGATGTCGTACTGGTGCGCAAACTGCGCGCCCCCGGTAATCCTGAGTTCGCCATCGGCTCTGTCGATGAAAGCGGCTGGGTATATCTGAGCGACTATGCCCGGCAGGCAGGTGCTGATCAGGAATACATCCGGAAAGAGGTCGTAGACCAACTGGAGACGATCCGTCAGCGGCGAGATCACTATACACCCGCACGTCCGCCCATTGATCCTGCCGGACGTGTTGTCATCATCATTGACGACGGCCTGGCTACCGGTTCAACCATGATTGCGGCATTGCATGCCATCCGGAATCAAAAACCTGCCGAATTGATCTGCGCGATCCCCGTGGCGCCACCGGATACGCTCAGAAAATTACAGGACAAAGCCGATCGCATCGTGTGTCTGTCCTCTCCGGAAAATTTTTATGCAGTGGGACAATTTTATATGAGCTTCCCACAGGTCACCGATGAAGAAGTCATTGCTACGCTTGCGCATTCTGCGCCGTCATCCAAGAATCAGTAATACTTCAATTATGAAGTCAATTGGATAGAAAGTGACTGGCGCTGACTGCCAAGCCAGGATTTGTTGATACGGATCAATATACCTATTTAAATTTTAGTTAGTATAATCGACAGATAGTCTTGCTCGGCAAGAAAGTGGTAAGGAGAGAATCCATGGCAACTTTTCTGAATAGCAAACACTTCACCGCTGCCTCCAGTACTGAGCAGCAATCACTGACAACCGCATTAAACGACATACTGAGCAATGACTATCATGGCAGTTTCTTCGTGATGCTGGGAATGTATCAACGTATCCTGGCGGATAACAATCAAAAGAAACGTTGGGTAGAAATCCATAAGAAACTGGATACGTTATTCAAATGCGGTTCATCCGAAGTAATCAGTGGGCCTATGATCGGTATTCCTGTTTCGATACGGGATAGTGATTATTTCAAGGAATCTGCCCAATTAATGGGTAAGGAACGATCCATTATGGCCAATATCGAATGGATGGCAACTGCCTGGAATGCAACCTATGCTGATACGGGTCTATGGATGGGCAAGACTTTTGAACCGGTATCACGTGAAACCGTTGCAACAAAAACCGGTAATGATTCTAAAACAATGCGTTGTTATGACCAGAAAAGCACGCGTATCGGACGCAATTACTTTCGCGAACCGCATGATCCCAGTGCACTCCAATCAATCGGATTGCCAGTCCTGACACAATTATGGAAGCTGAAAGACCGCCCGATGAAGCCTGACACGAGTGGCTTTGACTGTGAGCTACTGGCAGAAAATCTGGACAAGGAAAAAGCCATCCCCTATAGCAAAACCGGTGGTTATTTTCTTTGTAATCCGGGAACATCCGTGGTCCCTGAAATGAATGGCAAAGCAGTATACCAGCTTAATTATCGCTGGCCTGCTCTTGGCCCTGTTTATCCGATGACACGTCTGATCGATGAAATTGTCCGCATCGATGATGGCATTTATCTAGGCCAACTGGTATTCGCCACGCAGCATTACAGCATTGGAACCTTTAATTTGCCAAACGGCCAGGCCGTATCAATCGGCGATACCTATCCCTATCACTCCCTGATCGACAATTTAAAACGGATTCTGCCGGACAGCCTATCGAGCGGCAAAAACCCTTATGGATACCAGAACAATGGTTTCTTCCTGATGGTAGATCCCGCTTATGCCAGGGAATTTTATGCCGATGATGCATTTCCACAACTGCGCCCACGCCCAGGTGAAATCGGATTCAAAGAGCTTGGATATGATCAATTACCTGCTTCACTCGTGACAGAATCAGTAAAAGCAACGACTGTCACTGCACAGAACTGGTCTGATATCTCTGACTGGACTGAAGGCTGGAAGCGTAACGAAGCGTTGAAACGCAAGTTCACTACTTTCATTCTGGAAGAATCGCCGAAAGGTGCTGAAGATAGCGATGTCACTAAAATGTTGATGGATGGGGAGTCTATTTTGCAGATGCTGCAGCGGATCAGTGCTGAAATTTCCACCCAGAGCAATCCACAGGATCACCTGAAATATTTTGAGAAACTCAATCGCCTGTTCCGCCGGGGTATGGCACCAACGGTAGAAAAAGGCTTGTTTCAAGGACATGGTGAGCGCGGCTATAACATACGTATCGACAGCAAGGAAACAACGGATTGGTATGGCGAAACAGTGCGCAGTACTGGTTTTGATTACTATCACGGTGCCACACTTAATCTACATAATGGTTTCGGCGAAACATTCTGCCCGGATTCCACTAGCAAACCTGACGATGCGCATCTTTTCCCCAGTGTTCTTTCAGATCTAATGCTGGCCCATAAAACCCCAAATATACTTAACATGATGTGGCATAACATTGGTAAATATATTTTTCCGTGGGCCGGAAAATCCTATGAAAAAATCTCGGGGCGGAAATTGAGCATGTTCCTCGATGAAAGTGATGATTTAGCTGAACGTTATCCTGAACGCGTTAAAGCACTTAAAACACACCTGGCCAGCGCACCGCACTATGCATTGGTAGAAAAAAACAGGGATCACTATTGGGATGCTGAGGGTGTTTATGCCAGGCATTTGAAAAGCGGCTCCTGGGATAAAGGCATGTCGGATGAAGACAAAGCATTCTGGGAGAGTGAAGCGGCATCGCATTGGGTCGATGGGAACAATATTCAGGACAAACGGATCATTGCCGCCGATCCATTGATGCGTATCGTGGATATGAACTATCGCATTCCGGATGCATCATTACAGGCAGCATCAGCAATTGGCCCATCGCCATTTGCACGGCAGGGCTATATTTTCCTTGGCGTGGATGACCGGGAATCGATTTTGCCAATGAATAACGGAGATGACAAGAAGAAAAAAGTGTTCCAGTTTCACTACCGTTTCCCAATGATCGGTGGTCCCACCCCTATTGGCTTTTGTCTCGATGAAATCGTCGAGATTGCGGATGGTCTTTACTTAGGACAATTGATCTATTCCACCGCATTGAACAAACCATTCCATTCATCAGTCGACCCCTCTGAGTACAAATATCAGTTATTTGGCTATTTCCTGCTGCTCGATGATATATGGCAATATCACAGGCTGGCGATAGAATTAGATACATTAATTGAATCATAGCGGAGGATCTGATGAGTAATGACAGACTAAATCGGGGCGGTATCCATATTGACCTTGAACATGGAGAAGTAAATTCTTCGATGCTCAGTGAGAGTGTCTCCATTTTCCCCATCCCCAATACAACTCCTCATCAAATTAAAACACTTGAAGATCTTGCACTCAGCGATATTAAACTCAGTGATTTCCCAGTCGTACAGGCGTGGCGCAATCAACTGTTTGATCCACAATGGATCCCAGAGATTTGCGATGAATTACCCCGTCTGCTGACCGAATTTCTGCACCACCCTGAACATGAGACACTTCCGCCCACCACCCGTCGCGCTCAGGCACTGAAACATGTTTTCTGTAACAAGACGCCTCTGGTGAAAAATACTGACCTGCTGCCGGGTCAAACCACAACCAGTTTCGTAGGGCCAGTGCTATATATGGATATGAGTGGCTACTGTATCTGGCCGGAGCTGGAGACCATTTCCAGGAGACCGCAAAACCCATTCAATATCAAACCGGAAGTAGCCAAACGGCTGAATGAGGAAATTTTTCCTTACTGGCTTGAGCGAAGAACTGTTCAGGAAGTAGCACGCTATACTGATTACGATACTGCACACTACATCGATGACCAGCGGGATGAGGTTGATGGTGGTTTGTACGAGGGAAAATCTTCTATTGATCCACCCCTTAAAAAAGGAGCGGGTGAAACCCCGAAATGCCAGGAACTGTTTGAACGGGTTGCCTTCTATCTATCCGATAAAGCAACTGCTGTCTCTCACACCGCACCCGATTTCAGCCGGGTACTGAAGTTTGGTTTTGATGGTCTGGTCGCTCAATTACAGAAGGATATTGATAGTGGTGCGGCTAATACGCCAGAAAAAATAGAGTTCAGTCAAAGCGTAATCACTGTTTATGAAGGCGCCAGGATCTATGCCGATCATCTGGCTGATGCCGCTGAAAAAGCTGGCAATACCGAGCTTGCGCTCATCTGTCGCAAGGTTCCGGCAAAACCGGCCGGCACTCTGGCAGAAGCAATGACCGCCATCTGGATCTGCTACCATTTGTTATTACAGGAAAATACCAATTTTGGCCTCTCCATCGGTCGCCTGGATCAGACGCTGAATGAATATTATCTGCGCGATTGGCAGCAACAACCCGATCATGCGGCGAAAACAGCTTATACCCAGCTGGCTGTCGAATTGATGTGCCACTTCTTCCTGCATTGTTCAGACCATGTGCCGCTATCACCTGAAAGCGCGGAAGTATTGTTTGCCGGCAGTGGCTCAAATCAGGCATTAACCGTAGGCGGCACACGCTTTGAGAATGGCAAAACGGTTGATGCAGTCAATGACATGACTTACATCATTTTAAAAGCGACTGAAATGCTTGCCATCCGCGACCCTAATGTCCATGCCCGGTATCACAAGGATATCCATCATCGCACACCGGATGGAGCTCCTTTGGGAGTCGATGAGATTTCTCCTTATTTGAAGCGGATTTGCCAGGTTAACCTGGTCACCCGTGCGACACCTGCACTGCATGGCGATGTGCCCGTAATTCACAGCATGGCCAACTACTATGCCAAGCATAGCCATATTACGGCTGATGAAGCGCTTGCAGATGCCCATGACTACGCTTCAATTGGTTGTATCGAACAGAATGCCGACCATAAACACTATGGTCACACAGGCTCTACGTTGCTGGTACTGCCGGCCGTACTGGAATTAGCCATGTTCGGTGGCAAGCACCGCAGCGACGGTATCGGTAAAGATGATCCCAATCTGTTTTATGACAAACCCGAGTACACTTCCACACCCTTGACTGAAATGAAGTCGATGCAGGATTTCATCGACAGCTTCCGCTTCCAGCTTGATGAAATGGCGCGACATTGCGTGCAGTTCAACAACTATCTGGGCCGCACTCTGGAAAAGGTTCGACCCTCTCCATTACTCTCAGGCCTCTTCGATGGCCCCACCAACAAACCTGGGGAAAGTGGTGCGAAATTTCGTGATGTTTCCTCTGGAGGTGCCAAATATAACTCCTCAGGAGTGGCGGTTATCGGACTTGCTGATGTCATTGACTCATTCTGTGTCATCGATGCGCTGGTGTTTGGTGGAAAAATGTCTGCAAATGAACTTATCGCCGTATTGGATGCAAATTTCGATCCAAATCGGCCAGCCAGGGATGATGCGCGCAGTTTAATGAGAAGCCTGCTGGATCGTCTCCAGAAACAACTTGCGGGCGGTAATGACACCAACTCTGCAACGATAGCACCGGAACGGCTATTGGAATGCATCAAACTCATTCGCCTGACACCAAAATATGGCGCTGGCATCGATCAAACACCAGGCGGTCTCTATAATAATTCGATGGCAGTTAAATACACCCATTTGCTGACCAAGATGATTCAGGAAGTTTTCTTCAAGTACCGCACTCACCGTGGCGGACGCTATTTGACTGGCTACTGGAGCATGACTAATCATGCCGGCTTTGGCATGCTCAGCAGAGCCACACCGAATGGTCGGATTGATCGTGCTTCATTTGCAAGCGGAATCACACCCTGTCCCGGCATAGTCAAAGCCAATGGCGATCCGGTGATGCTGCTCGATCATATGCTATCGGTTGCCAGCGTAGATGCGGATACCGTACAAAACGGCTATACCTACAACCTCAGCCTGACACCCCGTGGCAAAACTTATTTCAATGAAGATACAGAGCTATTTGCTACACACATGAAAACCTTTATGGATCAGAATGGCGTTCTCGTCCAGCTTTGCGTGACTTCCATTGAAGATTTTATTGCTGCCAATGCAGCGGCGACATCAGCAAGCCGGGCAGGTGCTGGTGAGGCTGAACAGAAAGCTTTGGCGCCATACAAAGACTTGATGATCCGCGTCGCTGGCTACTCGGCCTACTATGTCACGTTAAGTCCGTTGATGCGGCAGGAAATTATCGATCGCGCCAATTTCGACATGAAAAGTGGTATCGAACAGCATGAAACTTCAGGAGCGTAATGATGCATGCAACCATTCCCGCGTTACCTCACGGTATTCACTATATTTTAAGATCCGGCATCCGGCTGGGCGAATCAAACGGCAGCCTTGTCGGACTCATGAATCGAATAGAAGGCACGCTATTAGCCAACGGCATGGCCGTGCTCATCAAACTCGGTTTTGGTTTTTTAACCAGTTCTGGTTTAAGTGAATCCAAGGCAAAAAAGGCACAGCATTTTTTTGAAAACAATTTCATTATAAAAGACCACAACTTCAATGGCGGCATTCGCTATTATCAGGGAAAGATTCTGATCCGCACTCGAAAACCACAGGATGACATGAATGTCCTGATCAAATTCTGTCCTGATCCGGAGGCGCTTTTTATACAGACTCCTTTCGGTCAACAACTGAACCCGTCGGCTATTGTCGCCACTCAGGCACTCAGCGAAGCAGAAGCGGATCGGATTCAATTCGATCCAGATAAAGTTGATCTGGTGATTCGCTTTAAGGATACCCGGGCTATTCTGGGATTGGCTGAACGTCCCGATGCTGATGTCGTGCAGTTGTTGCTTGAGAACCTGGTGCAGATTACCGGTAATTTCGGCCATATGTTCAAATTTGGCGCTATTGGAAAGAATATTCAACTGGCAATGAAGGATTTTTATGAGTGATAAAGGACTTGTTTTCGATATCAAGCGTGATTGCAGCGAAGACGGCCCTGGCATTCGAACCACTGTTTTCTTTAAAGGTTGCCCCCTTTCCTGCATTTGGTGCCAGAATCCAGAAGGGAAAGAAGTTAAACCCGAAATCGATATTCATGGTAAGCAGATTGGCACCTGGTATACCGTCGATGAATTGATGTACCGATTATTGCAAGACAAGCCATTTTTCACGTCGACCGGCGGTGGTGTCACGCTTTCTGGCGGCGAAGCTACGCTCCAAATGGATTTTTCCAGCAAGCTATTGCAGGCACTGAAACACGAAGGCATACACACCGCATTAGAAACCAGCGGTTTTTTTGACTATCCGCATTTCAAGGAAAAGATGCTGCCCTGGCTCGATCTGATCTATTACGACATCAAACTAATAGACGATGAAGCTAGTAAAAGATACTGCGGCCAATCTAATGGCCGTATTCTGAGTAATTTTTCCCAACTGCTTGCTGATGCGCTGATCCCTGTTATTCCAAGAATTCCGCTCATTCCAGGAATAACAACAACAGAAGAGAACCTCCGGGGCATTGCCGCATTTCTTGAGAAGCATGGTGTCAAATCATGCTCCCTGATGCCCTATAACCCACTATGGAGCGATAAATTACAAAAACTGGGCCTGACTCCACGTTATTACCACAAGGGTTTCATGACACCAGCCGAGCAAAAGAACTGTATCAATTATTTCACAAAACCTAATTAACCCAATTCAAGAGAAAAATCGTGCAAATAGACTTTCATCATGCAACGACTTATGTATTGGCCCGTCTGGCCGGTTTTGAACACTCCGAGGCAGATATTATTGCCTATTCAGCACAATATGTAGATGATGCAACTAACTCAGGTGTTATTCACTTTACTAATAATGCCATGTATACCCACTTCAGTTCAGCGCATAAGACGGTTGATTACAGAAATTTTGAAGAACTGGCTAATCATCATGTCTGGATCCCCTTTCATTTTTTACCTGGCAACAATGGACGCACATCGGGAGAAGATCCGACTGATAATTTTGACGAAAAAATTATCTGCAAACCAGACAGCCCTGTTGCAAAAGATATGGTAAGCGCCTGCATCAAAAACAAAAACAGTCCGTATGGTTTACATAGACTGGGTATTACGATGCATGTCTATGCTGATACATGGGCTCATCAGGATTTTGCTGGAGTCAATCATAAAACCAACGATATCAGCAAGCTTAACGATGAGGATAATCCAGGAAATTCTCTCACATCAAGATTGAAAATATTCTTTGGTGATAAGTTTGATGACATCACCAGCAAACTGGTTGGTGATATATTACCACTGGGTCATGGAGCGGCACTCTCCTATCCGGATCGTCCCTACCTAAAATGGAGTTATAAAGATCACAACAAGAAGAAAGTCTTCAGGGATAATACTGTAAATTTTTTAGAAGCCTCCGACAAATTATGTATGGCTATGCAGCGTTTTCGGATCGGAGACGCTAATGCAAATGTTTCTGGCTTGAAAGATGAAGATAAAAATAAAATTGAGAAATTATTCCGAGATATTCGGGAAGAGGATGGTGAGAAAAGACATAAAATATGGCTACAGCATATTTCAAACGGTTATTTCAGCTTTCTACCCGTTAATCTGACCTATATTGCAAAAGGAGTTGGTTCCTGGAAATATGAGGCACTTGGCACTACAAAAGATACAGATGATAAACATGAGAAGTATGGATACAATCCCTCGTTTCTGAAGAGCAATTGGAAGCTATTCCACGATGCGCTTCAAATGCATCGATTTTATGTTATTCATGATCTGCTCCCTCAATATGGCATTTGTGCAGCATAGTTAGGCGGATTATCTGATAATTGAAGCGATATGTTATCGAAAAGCACTAAGCCGATATGCCCACCACTTAGCCTGAGCAATTGCAATGCGGATTGCCTGTCCTTCATTCATGCCTTTAGCCAGCAAGGCATTCGCAATTGCAATCGCCTTCAACCGCACCGGCAGCGGTAGATTCTGCATTGCTGCCGGGTAGTGTTCTGCAGTCCAGGGCATGAATCATACGCCGTTACAGTCAACTTTCTGGCCGGGAAGCCGCTGTCGCCTGACCCAGCGCTGCCTGGATCGCATCACTGGCTGTTTCCAGAAAGATAAACTGTAATGCGGCGCGCGCCGATTCTGGCACATCGCGCAAATCCTTTTGATTGCGCGCCGGTATCATGACGATACGCAGACCGGCGCGTTGTGCCGCCAATACCTTCTCCTTGATGCCACCCACCGGCAATACCAGGCCACGCAGGCTGATCTCACCTGTCATGGCTATCTCGTGATTCACCGGCCTGTTGGTAAACAGGGAAGCCAGTGCAATAAACATGGCCACGCCGGCACTGGGCCCATCCTTAGGAATGGCCCCCGCTGGCACATGCAAATGGATGTCGATGCCATCAAACATTGATACAGGAATATTAAGCTCATCCGCACGCGCTTTCACCAATGTCAATGCTGCCTGAGCGCTTTCTTTCATGACATCGCCAAGCTGCCCGGTCAGAATCAACCGCCCGCTTCCCCCCACCTTCGTGGCCTCGATAAACAGGATATCCCCACCCACCGGCGTCCATGCTAGGCCAGTCGCCACGCCCGGCAGGCTTGTTCGTAATGCAATTTCATGCTCAAATTTTTCCGGTCCTAAAATAGCATCCAGATCGACCGCATCGATCCGTAATTGTGATTGAATATCTTCGGCAACGCGCATTGCAGCATGACGCATCACGCGCCCAATCTCCCTCTCAAACTGGCGCACACCGGCTTCACGGGTATAGTTCGCAATGATGCTGTTCAGTGCTGCGGATGTCAGCTCACAGTGTTCAGCGCTTAAACCGTTGGCCTCTCGTTGGCGTTGTATCAGATAACGCACTGCGATTTGAAGCTTTTCTTCCTGTGTATATCCCGGCAGGTCAATAATCTCCATGCGATCACGAACTGGCGACGATACATTGTCAATCACATTGGCTGTGGCGATAAAAATCACACGGCTCAAATCAAACGGCACGCCAAGATAATTGTCACGAAATGTCGAGTTTTGTTCCGGGTCGAGAATCTCGAGCAAGGCGGCCGACGGATCGCCTTGTATGCTGGCTGACATTTTGTCGATCTCATCGAGCATCATGACGCAGTTACGCGCACCGGCCTTGCGCAAACCCTGCACGATATTGCCCGGCATGGCACCCACATAGGTACGGCGATGGCCACGCATTTCAGCTTCATCATGCACACCCCCTAATGATACCCGCACAAATGGCCGCTGCAATGCATGAGCGATACTTTGACCCAGCGAAGTTTTGCCCACGCCCGGCGGTCCAACAAAACACAGGATCGGTGCACGACCTTGCGGTTTTAGTTTTTGTACCGCCAGGAATTCAATGATACGCTGCTTAATACGCTCCAATCCAAAATGATCTGTTTCCAGGATTTGTCGCGCCACACCCAGATCGATTGGCAAGTCATCAGGCAGTCGCCAGGGCAATTCAGTCATCCATTCCAGATAGGTGTGCAGCATGGAGTACTCACTCGACGCGCTTTGCATACGCTGCAACCGGTGTAATTCTTTGCGTACCTGCGCTTCGATCTCACCTGGCATACCCGCCTTGTTGATCGCATCAGTCAGCCGAGCAATCTCCTGATCATCGTCACCATTTTCACCCAGCTCTTTCTGAATCGCTCTTAACTGTTCCTGTAACAGAAACTTGCGCTCGCGATCTTCCATTTGCTCTTTGGTACGTTCGCTGATTTTCTGCGACAACCTCAATACTTCTATGCGATGAGATAAAATCTGCAATACTTTCTGCAAGCGTTCTTCGATATTGACCGTCTCGAGCAACATCTGTTTCTCGTTTACCTCGGTATCAAGCAGACTGGCCGTAATATCAGCAAGATGTGATGGCGCGTGCGTCGCCTGCAATACTTGTGCAAGTTCCGCAGGAATACCCGGCAACAATGATAGAATTTCGATTGCGCGTTCCCGTAATTGCAAGGCCAACGCTTCCACCTGCGTAGATACCTGTTCTGTCTCTTCGACTTGCTTTACCCGGGCAGCTAGGAATGGATACCCTGCAACCAGATCTTCAATCTGAAACCGCGCCAGTCCCTGACATACCACATGGTATGAGCCATCGGCTGAACTGACATGCCGCACAATATTAGCTAATGTGCCCATCGGACATAACGTTTCAATACTTGGCTCATCAACCGTGGCATCCCGCTGCAGCACAATCCCTATCGATGCATTGGATTGCAACGCATATTCAACGGTGGCAATCGACTTGGTGCGACCCACTGTAATGGGCATCAGCACATGCGGGAACAAAACAACGTTGCGCATCGGCACCAGTGCGATGACATCACTGGGTAATACAAACTTGGTTTCAGCAGGCTGTTCCATTGCAGTTCTCTCTTTTTTGTTGATATTTTAAAATTCGAAAACTTCTACACTCATTAACTGGTTAAAACCATTAATCATTCTACCCCCATTGTTTTAACCCGGCTTACTTCGGGTCAATAGCCGACTTGCCCAGGCGAACAACAAATCAGCTATCATGTAAGGCCCTACCAGCCCTCCAATCAGCCCGGTCAACATCGCATTAACGACAGGCTCACTCCCAAAAGAAGGAAACGGTATCCAACCGGAAAGTTGTTGCCCATAGAAAGAAGCGAAAGTCAGCAGCAAACCGGTGGCCACTCCAGCCAGAACACGAATAATCCAGGCCACGCCGGTGGTAGATGCGCGACTGACTGCCAGTACAGCACCCACTAATGCTGAAATGGCAGAAATCAGGTAGTTGCTGGATAAATCAACACGTGTTTCAGCAAGCGCCGGGTAAAACGGAACATCCAGCATCTTGAAGTGATACAAACCACGCTGAAACAAATGGAACCGCTCCACTGTCTTACCTGCTGAAAATTTCACAATGCGTTCTTCAACCAGATGCTCCTCATTCTTTTCTTCATCGATCCAGTAAATACCTAACTTACCGGATTCCACCTTATGACTATTGAGCTGAACTTCTATGGGTGTCTCGAGCCACGAATTACGCTGCTTAACTGACAGATGCACCCATGGGTGCGAATTCAGCTTATCTTCCCGGGCAACACCCCGGGTAATGCGATAAATCGGTGCCGTGGGTATCTGATCCAATTTCCCCTGGCTAAAACTTATGTTGCGCCATGGTTCCAGTGAATCAAAGGTCTCACTCTCAAGCACCTGCAATAACCTCCTGCGCAGATCATTGATCTCCGGCAAGGATTTCTGACCACTGAGCACTATGCGCAGGGCGCTGTGCAACACCATAGCCGCTTCGTAAGCCGTCATCACAAAATCCGCACGGTCTTTTTTTGCACGCTCCTCAAATTCATCCAGAAGTTTGCGCCAGTCGCCACCCAGTTCAGCAGTCGGTGCTCTCTGATTATCCAATACCGGGTCACCGATTGTCAGTGACCCTGTTGGCGCTTCATCGAACAGACGCTTATTTGAGCCAACAAAAAAATAATCAATATTCTGATCAAGACCAGATAAATTTAATCCTTCCACCAGCGATAAGGCGCCGGAAGTATCACCCAGCAACACGAGATTATTGATGTTCAGTTCATCAAATAAATTTTTGAAATCTTCAGTAAAACATTGCCCACTGCGAAGCGCATCATAATCTGCAGGATACTGGATACCTTTGTCTGAACAATTCAGTCTGATAATCTCGCGCCATGACAGGGCCTTGATATTTGGCGTATAGAATCTGTCCATTAGGGAATTTTTCAACCCCTCACCGTAGGCATTATTTTCATACAGAAACAAGAAATGCTGTTCTCCCTCCTTACCTTTTTCTTGTTTGATAAAAGTCGCATACTGTCCCATGCGGTCAGAATCATCAAAAATCAACCGGAAAAAGTTTTTGTCCCGCAAACCTGAGCGTGTCAACTCAGGAGCTGTAGATAAAGCAGAGATCACGGGTAATTCGATCTGCTCATCTCTCAACCGCTTCAGTGTTTCCTTGGTCGATCCACTGTTGACTGGCCCGAGTATTGCAACCACATGATCTTCGCGCACCAACTGCAATGCACCCTTGGCCGCTAACTCCGGCTCGCCACTGTCATTCCAGAGAATTAACTCCAATTTAACCTGCAAATCGCCCACCTGCAGCGGCCCCAGATGGCTGAGTGCCAACCGTATGCTCTCTTCGTGAGATTCACCCGCCAGCGCCAGGCCACTGCCATCTTTAGGGGAGATAATGCCCACAGTAATCGTATTGAACCCCTGTGCGTTGACATCAACTGCCAGCATTGCATAGAAAATACCAAAACAAAAAATCAGTAATTGTTGTACCGAAAATTTTCTTGCACCTGCTAATTCCATAAGTAGCCTCTTGAATGCCATATCCTTCCTTCCAAAGTATATGCTTTCAAGTTTTCGATGAACAGGGGATTGATTGTTTGTTTCCGTTAATTCTGTACGTAATAACAGATGACCAGATACCTGGAAATAATGTGATTGGGTTAAATCATGGACAGGCAGGTCATCGCTGGGGTTATAAGGCCCAGTGCAAGCGGATTCTATCAAGACCAGAAAACTTAGACTTCCAATCGCAGGCCAGATACTAATCTCATTAGACATTGGGGTCTGATTTCCGGATTGCAATGAACTGCTGTTTACTCCAAACTAACCACATCTTTTAATTCGTTATTGCTTAGATTCCCGATTCATTTTTCCTGTTATCGTCGGCCAGATCGCATCTAGATTGAAATATCGGTGATGAGTTCCTCGAATGTAGCGCGGATAATGCCGGAGACAATGAGAAATAATCGCATTTTCAAGAAGGCAAGAATGGGCTGCCCGTCCGCCCCAAACGGAGAAACTTGTGAAAAACTTCCACTCTATCTACTCGCATAACTTCATCCGGGTATCGTCATGCATACCTTTTCTCAAAGTAGCCGATCCGGTATTCAACGTCGAACGCACCATTGAGATCGCACGCCGAGTCTCTGATCTCAAGTCATCGATAGCGCTTTTTCCTGAGCTTGGTATTTCTTCCTATACGGCAGACGACCTCTTTCACCAGGAAGTGCTGCTCGGCGCCGTTATTGACGGAATTGCACGTATCCTTGAAGGCAGTCGCGAACTCACGCCAGTTCTCCTTATCGGCGCCCCGCTCCGGTTTGAAGGCAAGCTTTTCAATTGTGCAGTGGTTATTTATCGTGGCAATATTCTTGGCATCGTACCGAAGACCTACCTGCCGAACTATCGGGAATTCTACGAGAAACGGCAGTTTACATCGGCCTACTCGGCCATTGCGCGCGAGGTCAGGTTTCTCGGCAAGACCGTTCCGTTCGGCAACGATCTCATGTTCAATGCAGTGAACGTGGATAATTTCTCGCTGCATATCGAGATTTGCGAGGATCTGTGGACACCCATTCCTCCCAGCACTTACGCAGCCCTGGCTGGAGCAACTATCCTTGCCAATCTGTCCGCGAGCAATATTACGATCGGTAAAGCCGATTATCGGCGCAATCTATGCGCTTTACAGTCGAGCAAGTGCATTGCGGCCTATCTCTACACAGCCGCCGGTCCCGGTGAATCGACCACCGATCTCGCCTGGGACGGTCATGCCATGATCCATGAGAATAACCAGCTCCTGGCTGAATCACTCCGGTTCTCGGATAAGGAGCAGATCATCACCACGGACATCGATCTTGAACGGCTCATGCAGGATCGCATGCGCATGACCAGCTTCAGCGATTCCGTACAGGCACACCTCGAGCACGTACGAACAATTCGCCCGATCGAATTCGAATTCTACGTTCCGGACGGGAATATTCCATTGCTGCGCTCCGTCGAGCGATTCCCGTATGTCCCGAGTGATTCGACGAAGCGCGATGACCACTGCTATGAGGCGTACCATATTCAAGTGCACGGCCTGATGAAGCGTTTGTCGTTTGCAAAAATAGAGCGAATCGTGATCGGCGTCTCGGGCGGACTTGACTCTGCTCATGCACTGATCGTCGCCGCACGCACCATGGATCGCCTGGGTCTTCCGCATACCAACATTCTTGCTTACACGATGCCAGGATTTGCAACGAGCGACACGACAAAATCCAATGCATTGAAGTTGATGAGCGCGCTCGGTGTTTCAAGCCAGGAAATCGACATTCGCCCGTCGTGCATGCAGATGTTGAAAGACATTGGACATCCCTTCGCAGACGGCAAGCCCGTATATGATGTGGCATTCGAGAACGTACAGGCGGGAGAGCGAACTTCGCATTTATTCCGTCTCGCCAATTGCCACAATGCGATTGTGCTGGGCACCGGCGATCTCAGCGAACTCGCGCTCGGGTGGTGTACCTACGGCGTCGGCGATCACATGTCCCATTACCATGTGAATGCTTCCGTTCCGAAGACGCTCATTCAACACTTGATTCGCTGGACTATCCACACCCGGCAGTTCGATGATGCGACCAGCGGAACGCTGACATCCATCCTGAATACGGAGATATCACCCGAACTGATCCCCGTCAAATTACCGCAGGAACCACTGCAAAGCACGCAGCAAATCATTGGGCCTTATGAACTGCAAGACTTTAACCTCTATTACATCACGCGCTTCGGTTTCCGCCCGACGAAAATCGCATTTCTCGCGCTGCATGCCTGGGGCAATCGACTGCAAGGTACCTGGCCGGGTGCACTTACCGAGCAGCTGCAGAACGAGTACGATCTGTCGACGATCAAGCACTGGCTCGGCATCTTCCTTTCCCGCTTCTTCCAGACCAGTCAATTTAAACGCTCGTGCATTCCTAATGCCCCAAAAGTGGGGTCTGGCGGATCGCTGTCACCCCGCGGCGACTGGCGAGCACCGTCGGATTCGGAAGCACGGATATGGCTGGATGAGTTGAAGTGCATTCCATAGCCCGATTGATGTATAAGCAATTCAAGCTTGAGTCGGTTGGTTCTCCGTGCCGATCCAGATGGATTCTTGTCTTTTGTTTTTATTCATGTGATCTATGAAAGTTTAGCGATGCGCCATACGCCAGTGGCGATCCTGGCCATTGCTTTTTGGCGTGCGGCAATACGCTCTGGCGTCCAGTCTGCGTTGTCTTCGGCCACTTTACGAGTGAGCTCAAAATTGCTGGCTTCAAACACAGATTTTTTGATATTGAATTCAGCATTGCCAAGGTCACGATTCTGTCCTTTGTTGAGCAACGTCATATTGCCCAAGCGGTAGACCAAGGCGTCGGCTTCCTCATCGCTGAAAGCAGTCCAACCGGATACGGGATTTTGGGGCAGAATGTGTTCGACATTGAAGCGATCACTCTCAAAATCATAGTCTTGTCCATTCATCTGCTGTTCCAGTGCACACAAAATGTAACGGACAATGCGCAGGTTGCGAGAATTGGTAGTGCGTATGATTTTTTCTGAAAAAGCAGCGCGGAATACATCATCGTTGGGATAAACCGACTTCATGGCTTCCAATGCCTGAGCTGCCGAGGTTAAGCCGCCACTGGAGATTTTCTGCGCCACGACATGATAGACGCGCTCTTGTTCATGTGTTGGCAGGCTGCCGATGACGTTGTAGCGGAACGAGATAGTCACGCAACTGCGCAGCAGACTCTCAAAGTCACTGGCTGAGAACTTGCGGTGGGCCGCTATCAATAGTGGGAAAGGCTGACGCACGCTAAACATACGCAGATTCTGCGCAAACCCCTTAAGAGCAGATGTCCATGTCGAGGCTTCCGGATTAGTCAAAGCCAAATAAGTATCCATATCTTCTTCCATGCCGCGCAGCAGTTCAAACACGGCTTCACGATTGGATACTTTGGCGCGGATGGTTTTGAATAACTCAGATTGACGCACAAAAGTTTTTCGGCTGATCCAGTGCGTCCTGAGAAAATCCGGGAAGCTCTCGCTGCCCAAGCGACTCACCATGGCTTCCCAACGGTCTTCCAACACCTTCATTTCGTTCGGGTGTTCGTTATCTCGATGCAACACGGAGAATAGATAGTTTTTTAGCAGATCGGTTGATGAAAGGCGCACACCGCGCGCATTGAGCGTTTCAAACACTTTGTAGGCATTGAGCTCATCCGTCACGCTGATGACAGTGAAAAAAAGCCGGTCACTCATAGTTTCCACCAGGCTGGCCAGCGCGACACCTTCGTCACTCTCCGCTTTCTTGGCATACTCGCGCACACGTTTCTCAAACCATTCAAAGGCTTTGCGCAGGCTGTGCTCGGAGGCGCGGAAGCCGCGCTGCGGCAGGTGGCCTAGCGGCACCAGGTAAGTCTGGAAATAATTGTCATTGTTGCGATTAAGCGTAAGTTTAGTACGCGACACCAGCGTGACCGGATCAAGATAACCAATATAGGTTTGGCGTATTTGCTCCATCCGTTGCTGGTTGTTTTCAGGATTGTTCTTTTCTTCGATCAGTCGCTTGAGATTTTTGAGTGCCGCCAGGACAATCAGGGTAAGAGTTGTCAGGCGCTGCTGGCCATCAATAACATCAAAGCTCTTATCATCCTGTGATTGCAAAACCAGATAACCCATGTAGTGGGCTGGTTCCCCACCTTTCTGAAGGGTGCCGAGAATATCCGCCCATAGATCTTCCCATTCATCTTCCGTCCAACTGTAGTCGCGCTGAAAGCGCGGAATGCGGTAAGTCAACCCGTTGCCAATTAATTTTCGGTAAGTATTGTTTTCGGTCTTGAAATTTGTGGCTGACATAATTTACTCCTTCATATTCTTATAGCCTGCATCTTCCAAAGCGGGAAATTCCAGTCCCTCAATCTCCTGCAACGATTTCCCCGCTATTCCCTGCAAATCGCCATACATTCCAACTGTAGCCCCCATCACGCGCTCGATCTGTTCTTCGCGTTTAGCCCATTGTTTCATAATGGCTTTGCGCTCTTTATCGAGGTCTTCCTGCATGGTTGAGAAAGCTTCGACGATGGCTTCCACACGCTGGCGGAAGCGCGGGCCGGTGAGATATTGATAGACCATTTCGGTTTTGGTTTGCTGGCCTTCGGACGATTGCCGCGCGAGAGCAAGTTCCAGCAAGGATTGGCGCAGAATCATGGCGACCGGCAAGGCAGCGCGTGGGTGGGTGACCCAAACGCCTTCGATCAATTCAAAGGTTTCCACACCTTTCGGTAACACCTGGCTCACGATCACGGCGATTTCCGCTTTGGCCGTGCGCTGGTCATCGCGCAGTTTTACCAGCCAGGGATCGCTCCAGTTCTTGGTGCGCTTGAATTCCCACAGAATGGTGCCGCTAGCCTGTCCGCCTGCGCCAACCACGCGATGCAGGACATCCCCGCCAAATTCACCCTTGGGCACCGGTTCGATGGCATCATAAGGAAACTTCATGCGCAGCAGGTTTTCCAGCTCGAGTTCCTGCACTTCCCCTTGCAGTTGCTGGGAGCCCTGCTCAGCCCTGCGCTTGAGGTCTTCGATCTGTTTCTGCATCGCGGCAATGGTTTGTTCCTTTTCCATCACCTTGAGTTTCTGTTCGTCCTCGGCTTCTTTTCTGGCGAGCGTGCGGACTTCGGTCAATCCATCCTGCACCCGCTTTTCCACCGTGAGCTCCAGCTCACGCCTGGCGTCGTCGAGTTCACGCTGTTTCTTGATGAGTTCGGCTTGTGCCTTCTGTGCTTCAGCCAATTTTTCATCGCGGATTTTCAGCACTTCCTGTAATTCGACCAGTTCACGCGCTTTGCTTTCCAATTCGGCTGCACTGGCCAGCTTGGCTTTGCGGGATTCTTCCGCAATCACGCGCACGCGTTCCGCTTTCAATTGTTCCGCTACCTGACTGGCCACCTGATCTTCGAGTTTGCGTTTATCTTCCGCCAATTGCTTTTCTTTCTCGCGCATGGTCTGCTCACGCTGGATGATTTCGCTGTCTTTCTGCGCCAATCGCTGCTCAAACTGCCTGCGTGTCGATTCAATCAACGGCGCTGCCAGTGATTCGGTAAGTTTGATTTCCGTTTTGCAGTTCGGGCAGACAATCGTGGGTTCTGTCATAACAATTTTCTTCCTGTCTATACTAATCTAATGGTTAATCGCTATAAGCAAACGAAGAAACGAACTTTATGTTTTTTGAAATATTACGCTGTATTTCTGATGCGTGCTTAGCGGTTATGAAAGTAACCTTGGCTTTTGGGGGTATAAACCTTATTTTTATCTTCCAGTACGGCAATATTTGCCGGTCTTGCCTTCCATCTGCCATAAAAAACCAAGTAAAAAGATTCCAACGCAGTCAGTCTATACCACGCCATAGACTGGCATGATTATTGCTATAAATATTGATAGTAACCCATTATAAATTCGCAGCGCTAACTATTCAGGAATCCCTATGCAAAACAAATTCGAGAGCTTGGAGCTGGGCCAATTCATTCCTCTGCATTACCATCACAATATGTTGAATGACACCATCCGGATGCAAGGCTTTAAAGAGGCGATTAATCTGGTGGTCAAACCCGGCGCGAAGGTTCTGGAGCTGGGTGGCGGCACCGGCGTGCAATCCTTTTTTGCTGCTCAAAAAGCGCAGAAGGTTTTTTGTGTAGAACGCAATCCGGAACTGGTGGGTACTGCACGCAATTTTCTTGCACAGAACACTCACGGAGACAAGATTGAAGTTATCCAGGCTGATGCCCTGCATTACATGCCGCCGGAACCCGTCGATGTGGTGATCTGCGAAATGCTGCATACGGGCTTGTTACGTGAAAAGCAGATGCCTGTTATCGATTCATTTAAAAAACGCTATCTGGAAAAGTTTGGCGGCCCGCTGCCTGTCTTTGTACCGGAAGCCAGTATTCAGGCTATTCAGCCCATTGAACAAAATTTCAATTTTGAAGGTTTTTACGCGCCCACGATTTTATTCCAGGATCCCTGCTCCATTCAGGAAAGAAGTAAAAGCCTGGGAGATCCCGAGGTATTTCAATTGTTGTCTTATGCCGAACCATTTAACCAGACCTGCCAGTGGGATGGAGAAATCATCATTGCCGGGGACGGTCAACTCAATGCGTTACGGCTCATCACCAAAAACATACTGGCTATTAATATGCTGACACGCAGCACCATTGACTGGCATACCCAGTACATCATTCTTCCCCTATCCGCACCATTTCAGGTTTCCAGAGGAGACCATATTTCGATACGCTTTAATTATCAGGGTGGCGCTCCCCTTCACTCACTGTCAGATACACTGGACGTTTCCCTTGTCAATCAGCAGGTTTCAGTCTTGCAGTTAGCATCCGAGGCTTTAAATTACTCATCGACAGTTCAGTCAGATTCCACCATCACAGCCGGCATCTCATAATACAAGGCCAACGAATCCGGATGAACCACCCCAGACGGTTCATCCCATCATTCACTTCCTTTAGTCATACCGCATAGTATGGTTAGCGCAGATATCACCCATATTAAAGCCCTGCAAATGACAGGAAACGGTAAGATCACAACAAAATTCTTCGCGGTAATAAAGTGCTGATCGAAAAACAGGATGATGGAGAAAAATTGGAATGGCTGAACAGAATTTGAAACTATTCGGTATGGAAGCAGAGAAAGGCAGGTGGGTGCTGGTTGTAATCGGACTGTTGATCAATGTTTGCCTTGGCTCCATTTATGCCTTCAGCGTGTTCAGAAAACCTCTGGAGACATTATGGGGAATACCCTCAAGCCAGAGCGGCTACCCATTTATGGTTTTCCTCGCAGTATTTGCGATTGTGATGCCGCTTGCAGGCAGTTTAATGGCACGGTGGGGTCCCAAAAATACGACCATGCTGGGCGGCTTGCTGGTTGGAACAGGTTGGATTGTCGCAAGCTTCTCTCCGGATATTACTATCCTGACCATTTTATACGGGGTAATAGGCGGCGCCGGGGTCGGCATCGTTTACGGCTGCCCGATTACCGTTGTAGCAAAATGGTTCCCGCAAAAAAGTGGCTTGGCTATTGGTTTTACAGTGATGGGCTTTGGCGTTTCTGCACTGGCAATCGCTCCACTCATGAAAGCAATGCTGGACAATCCAGGCATTGGCATACTCAATACGTTTCTCTATCTGGGCATCGCGTTTCTGGTCGTAATACTGCTCCTGGCCCAGCTATTGAGTTTCCCGCCAAGCGGGTGGGTGCCTGCGGGGTTTAAAACAGCTTCCTCTGAAACTACTGCCATTCCCGCACTGGACCTTACCCGACAGGAAATGTTAAAAACCCGCAGTTTCTATGCGCTGTGGGCTACTTATACGATCGGATGCCTGGCTGGATTAATGGCGATTGGCATAGCATCCCCTGTTGGCACAGAAGTGGCTAAACTGGATGCGACAACGGCAGCGCTTGCTGTTTCACTGTTTGCGGTATTTAACGGCCTGGGACGGCCCCTGTTCGGCGCCATTACCGACAAGCTGAGCCCAAAGCATACCGCCATGCTCTCGTTTGCCATGATCCTGGGCGTATCGTTACTGGTATCCTTTTTTGGACAAGACCACGCACTGCTGTACGTATTCGCATTCTGCGTGCTGTGGATGTGCCTGGGCGGATGGCTTGCCATAGCGCCAACCGCAACCGGAATCTTCTTTGGCAAGAAACATTATGCACAGAATTACGGATTGGTATTCACGGCCTATGGCACCGGTGCCATCCTGGGAACACTGATATCCGGCAACATCAAGGATGTTACCGGAAGCTATCTGGGCGCCTTTCCAATTGTTGCAGGACTGGCAATCCTGGGAATGCTGATTGCCTTTATCGGATTAAATCCTGTAAAAAATCAACAAACCGATCAAGTTGTAAACCAATAGGATACACGTTATTCCCTTTTGTCTCACACGCCCCTAAATGATTTTGACAATTTATTCGACTATCGGTACATTCGTTTCCCATGAAAATAAGTTATTTATCCTACATGCAGGTAACAATCCGGAACTCTGTCAGAACTGAGAACAACTAACCAAGGGATGATCATGCAGAATATCGACATGCGCAAGATTTACAACTTTTATCCTGTCGAACCAGTTCCAGATCCAGCAGCCTTACCAGCGGGTGGAGACATTTATTACGAGTGTCTGGATTGCTCGATGATTGTTAATTCTCTGCCGTATATCAAATCTGCCTGCTCTTGTGGCAATCTTGAAGGCGGTGGCGGCAAGCTTATGGTAAAAAAGCCATCGTCGGTACGAGTCGTGCGCGGAACACTAAAGTAAACCAGATTTTTACCATACGCGCACGCTTCTTCACAACTTCAAAAAATCTCACGTGCGACCAAAGTAAATAGTACATCTTTGGAGTCAAAGTTTATATTTGATATCCTTTCTGTTTGCCGTTTCTACTGCTGACCCCATATTTTTTCTTAATAATCATTCAATATCGCCCTGTCGCCGGAATTCCCGTGGAAAGAGTATTGCTGACAGGCTATGGAATTGTTACCCTGCCATAGCTGGGAAAAGCTATTGCCCCAAAATTTGGAAATGCTTTGCGTGGGTAAATTTATTCTGGTAATGATCTTGCTGCGTAATAATTGATTTTATAGTTAAGGAAAAACATGATTACTCTGTACGGAATTAAATGGTCACGCGCAAACTATGTACTGTTTACGCTGGCGGAACTGGGTCTTGATTTCCAGCACGTCAAAATAAATCCTTTTGAAGAAGAAAAGAACGCTCCCGAATATTTAAAGCTCAATCCACTGGCCCAGGTACCTACCTTGGTTGATGGGGATCTTGTGCTGACCGAGGCAATGGCTATTAATTTTTATCTGTCGAGAAAATATGGCGCTGAAAAACTGTGGGCTAATCGACTGGAAGATGAAGCACAGATCTACAAATGGAGCTTTTTCGCACTGACGCAAATGGAAGCATCATGCGTGGATCTTGTTCTCCACAGAAAAGTTTTTGCTGCCAAAGATAGAAATCCTGACATTGTTCAGTCGGCTGAAAAGAAACTGATAAAACCACTTGAAGTATTGAATAACCATCTGGCTGGTAAAGATTTTCTGGTAGCCAATAAATTTACCGTTGCCGATATTAATATGGCGGGTGTTCTGTCCTATGCACTGGGTGGTCAGTTTGATTTTTCGCCCTATAAAAATGTAGCACGATATCTGGATGCTATCTTATCGAGACCTGCACGCAGGAAAGCAGAAGCTGCTTGATAGCAATGCCTGGAATTAACTCGTATTGCACTGATGAAGCTGTGATTCGTTACGCGCATCAAGTGGATGTCAGGTCCCGAATCACGACCCTGAAAACATTATTCTCATCGATGTGGATGATCTTGTGGCATTAAAACCAACCATTTATAAACTCAAAATTGCGCTGACCGACCTCAATCGCAATCACTACGACACGCTCAATCTGACCATTGCCCAGCACCCATCCGAAACGCTTGAGCGCATGATGGTGCGCATGCTCGCGTTTTGTATCAATGCACAGGGATCCCTGATGCTCACCAAAGGATTGAGTACCGTAGAAGAACCTGACCTATGGGCACACACCCCGGATGGCCGGATTGCAGTGTGGATCGATATTGGCGAACCCGCCCCGGAGCGCATCAAGAAAGCCACTCGAATCGCCCAAACGGTCAAAGTGTATAGCTTTAATTCCAAGTCGAATGTCTGGTGGAAGCAGGAACAGGCAAAATTTACCCCGCTGACCGCAGCTATTTTCCAGTTTCAATGGCCAAACATCCAGGCACTGGCAAAACTGGTACAACGCACGATGGATATTTCCGTCACGATTACTGAGGAATCGGCCTATGTGGCTACGGAATCGGGGGAATGTGAGGTGGGTTGGGTGACATTGAAGGAGGAGTGATTTGAGAATATTTTCGATGAATCAAGCCCTATTCTCAACTCGCGGCCTGGCTCCAGAATGTGCTCTAAATAGCTTCTTGAAGCAGAATTTTCTCCAGCTTCGACCAGAACTCATCATTGAGCATCAATCGGAGCATCGTAAACTCGTCTTATTCTTATTGATGGCATGGGAACCTCAATATTACGATTTTTCCAATTCTTATTAAATAGTTATCTATAATTGCCAACAGACTCTAATTATCATTGATGATTAAAGAACTGTAGTTGATTAATTTAGGTGTTAAGCTATTTAATTACAGACCCGGTAATTTTAATCAAAAGGAGAAAATAAAATGAGCGAAGAAAAATCAGTAAAAGAGCAATTGGAAGCCGAATTAGAAAATTTGCAATCAATAGTTGATGAAGTCAAATTACAAATGCATTTGGGAACAAAAGAAGTCCAGGAGAAAATCCAACCGCATATGCATGAACTCGAACAAGAACTAATCCAGGCAAAGAAAAAATGGGATCAGTTTGAAAGCGAATCAGAAAGTGCATGGGAGGATATTCAGACTGGATTAAGAAAATCCCTCAAATCAATGCAACAAGCTTTTGAAAGAGCGAAAAAGCATTTTCCGCCACAATAACAAAAGTAATGCTTGATTAGAGGCGGCGCTGATAATATCCGATCAATTCAGCCTGCCCGATAATATGATTTCGCATCGCCTGCTCAAGTGCAGCTTTGGTTGGATGATGTAAATCAGGCAGCACGGTATCCAGTGCATAAAGCTTATGAAAATAACGATGACTGCCGATTGGTGGGCAAGGGCCGCCATAACCGGTCCGCTTCCAGTCATTTATCCCTTGCAAAGCACCCGGCGGAAGATTCTTTTCTAAGATGCCTTCTGCCAAACCCGTGATTGCAGGAGGAATGTTATAGAGCACCCAATGTACCCAGGTCATTTTGGGAGCAGCCGGATCAGGCGCATCAGGGTCATCAACGATGAGTACCAGACTTTTGGTACCCTCGGGTATGCCTGACCAGTTAAGTGCCGGTGAAATATCCTTTCCATCACATGTCAATCGGGCAGGGATCGCATCATTGTGAGAAAAGGATGTCGATGTAAGTGTCAGAATCGTCAACAGTAAAGCAGTCACGTTTGTATCCTCCTTTATATAAACTTTTTCCAGGAATTTGTCGAACTTAAGCAATTGTAACGAGCGAAGTGGGATAATGAGTGCATATTTACTCAATTAATTGTTGTATAGGATCACTATGTGCCTAAAGATTAAGAAAATATGCACTCATTATCCCATCAGCATAGTAGATTAGCCTTAAGTCCGACAAGACTCCTAACGTATCATAAAAAATGGCAAAACATTTTAGTGTTAACGAAACTCTGGGGAATCCGCATTTGTCATTCTGAACGTAGTGAGGAATCTTTGTTAATCAACAGTATTGATTTCTCGCTGCGCTCAAAATAAATAACAGATATTCAGAGTTTTCTTAATAATTGAATAACGCTTTAATCTGACAAGGATAGCTGCGAATACTGTTGATTTTAAATCTTTTGCACCCTGATGAAAAATTATTTTTCCCCACTTCACTTGATTTTTTTTATATTCCTGCTGGGCATCATGATGATGCTGATTCAAGTGGAATTATTGTCATTCGCTTTTGCGAAACTGGGATTACCACCGGAAATAGGTATGATGGTTCTATCGCTATCACTACTCGGCAGTGTCGTGAATTTGCCAGTAGCAAAAATTAAAAATCACGCCCCGATACGAGAACTGCCACAATCGGTATACTGGGGATTACTCAGAATACCTGTCCAGCCATATCGCAACGAAACGCAGATTTTCATCAACCTCGGCGGCTGCCTGATTCCGGCCACACTGTCAATTTACTTGTTCTCCAATAGCACATTAAGCTTATCATCTGTTCTGCTGGGTATCACCATTATCAGCATCATCAGCTACTATTTCAGCCGCCCGATCCAAGGACTTGGCATTGGCATGCCGATATTGGTTGCCCCGGTCAGTGCCGCAATGGTTGGTTTACTCATTAGCCCGGAGCAAAGCGCAGCGCTTGCTTATATCAGCGGTACTTTGGGCGTATTGATCGGCGCAGATTTACTGCGCATGAAGGATATTTCCCGGCTCGGCACACCGTACGCATCGATCGGCGGTGCGGGGACGTTTGACGGGATATTCATCACCGGCATTGTAGCGGCATTGCTGGCTTGAAGATCACACAAAACAGAGTCGATACAGAATCGCGAATCCAGCACAGGCAATGCGTATACCACAAGCTCACAAAACAAGAAATATACTTAATTGATCGGCAATCTTCTCAATTAGCGACCTGTCCCCATGTTTCGCAATTTCATAATTAGGCTGACAATCTTTCCATCGGTTTAATATTGGGCCTCGGTTGCTGTTCGGCTTGCCATAAATCCCATTGTGTTTGCATACTTAGCCAAACATCAGGGGTTGTGCCAAGCCAAGCTGAGAGACGTAGCGCCATCGTGGCTGTCACTCCGGCTTTACCATTCAGTAATTTGGACAGGGTAACGCGCGATATTTGCAATTCTTTTGCGGCTTGGGTTACTGTCATTTCTTCCGGCAACCATCCCCTTAATACTTCCCCTGGGTGCGCTGGGTTATGCATTCTGCTCATGTCTGGAATCTCCTAGTGATAATCCTGATAATCAACCAAAACAGCATCCTCACCTTCAAAAGCGAAAGTCACCCGCCAATTTCCGTTAACCTTCACGGAATAATGCCCGGCATGATCTCCTGTCAACTTATGCAGTTTCCAGCTTGGAGCATTCATATCATCCGGTCGCTTCGCATTTGTCCAATGTGGTCAATAAAATGCGTAATTTCCCAGCATGATCGGGCTGTATCCCTGCCTTACTTCCCGTTTGAAAGAAAATTTCAATCCCTTTGTGTCGAAAATTTTTTATCATGCCAGATTGTAAATCGCTAGTTTACAGACATCAATGCATCGCTCCATGAAAATCTATATCTTCCCAATGTAAATATTCTCTATTCGCGACCTGACTCCAGAATTCCTAATCACTCGCAAGGCTTCACGCACATAGACGCTCACGATATGCAGGGCGGATTCAAGAAACTGCAGTAACCTTGGCCTGGATTTTAAAGAAAATTCTGCAAAGATCTCTTTTATGCTATCCACCGCGCCGTGCTTTAAAGTCCGCTAAGTACTTTGATATGGCCCAGCACGCTGCGACCTAAGGCATGCAAAGCATAGCCCCCTTCTAGGGCAGATACAATTCGACCGCTGGCGTGACGAATGGCGATACGCTTAAGTGTTTCTGTAATCCACACATAATCTTCTTCGCACAATGCAAGCCCACCCATGTCATCTTCCCAATGTGCATCGAATCCCGCTGAGATTAATAACAGCTGCGGCTTGAATCGCTCCAGAGCAGGCAGCCAATTTTCTGTCACTGCAGTGCGAAATTGCGCGCCCGTTGCACCAACGGCAAGCGGCACGTTGATAATGTGTTCATTGCCGCTATCGACACCTTCGTAAGGATAATACGGATGCCGGAATGTTGAGCACAGCATCACACGACTGTCGTTATTGAAAATCTCATCAGTACCATTGCCGTGGTGTACATCGAAATCGGCAATTGCCACACGGCTCAGGCCGTAATTCTCAAGCGCATGGGCGGCGGCGACCGCTACATTATTAAATATGCAAAATCCAGCAGCACAGCTACGCCCGGCATGGTGGCCGGGAGGGCGAATATTGCAGAATGCGCTCTCATTCTGACCTGACATCACCAAGTCAACCGCTTTGACAGCCGCACCAGCAGCGTGCAGAGCAGCTTCCAGGCTATACGGATTCATTGCCGTATCAGCATCGAGATAAGCCAGCCCATTACTGGGTGAAGCCTTGAAAATAGTTTCGATATAGCCGATCGAATGGACGCGCTGCAGTTGTTCCTTACTTGCGGCGGGGGCTTCTTGCCGATCCAGAAAAGGCATCAAACCGGAAGCGATGAGTTGATCCTCAATGGATTGAATGCGCGCAGAGCATTCGGGGTGGCCCGCACCCATGTCGTGTTTAAGAGAGGAAGGATGAGTCAGGTAGGCGGTTTTCATATGCACGTACTCTTTTAGTTTGCCGTTAACCAAGTGGGCGCTGATTGTATACGCCCATCATAATATTAGGGGCTATTCCATCTAAGCACTGATACTGGGATGGAATTATGTATGAGAGAAGAAGTCGTTTAACGCCGCGCCAGCAAGGGAAGTTGATAGAGCGTTTTGTTGCTGGAGCAACAGCTCGCGCGGCGTCAGAGGTAGTTGGTGTTAACGTCAAGACGGCCACAGCTTTTTACATGCGCCTGCGCCATCTGATTACCAGCAAACAACCCAGCTTTGAGCTGTCCGAAGAGGTTGAGGCCGATGAAAGCTATTTTGGTGGCAGATAAAATGGGATCAGGTCTAGAATCAAGAATTCTCGGAAGCATAGAAACAGGTCTCGAATTGAGAATGTAATTGACGAATTAAGACTCACGCGAGACAAAATCAATATTCATCACTCCAATATTTCGATACGCTGACGCGTGGTGCCCCGTTCTCCGAGGCGGATGATCAGGTTAATCAGGGAACTGTAAAATCCCGGATGGGAAATTACATTTGAAAACAGTGCGATCATTTCGTCTTTTTCTACGATCGCTTGCTGACGTTGTTCTTCGGATAGGGGCGACAGCTTTTCTGCGAATGACCAGGCGGCATCGCGGGCTTTTTCCATGCTGAAATTGATAATTGCTTTTTCTACACTACCCAGAGAGCGATTGAGTAATCCCAGAATTAGCCATATTTCCGCCAGTTCCTTTTGTACGTCACCCACCAGGCCAGCGAGAACGCCATTGATTTTATCAAAGTCACCTTTGAGATTGGCCAATTCACCGGTCGGCATTGTTTCTGTGGCAGCAATTCCCAAATCGAGATTGATATGCGCGTTCATACCCATCAATAAATGCTGCAATACAATCGGCCACCAATGCTCGGTCTCATTGAATGCACGCACCCAGGATTGGGTGGGTGTTTGCCCTGATTGGTATTGATAGCACGCATGGATATAGCGATTGGCAAAAATGATATCGAGGCGCTCCATCCGTGGAGCCATCGTCAAAGAAATTATCTGCGATGCCTTTTTTAACCTGGATGGTCACTTTGCGATACAGTGCAGCGAAGTAGCCGATGCGGGAGTTATTTTTTTTAGACCATTCAATGATGGCTGTTAATTGCGCAATAACTTCGTCAATCGATGTTGCAGGCGTAGAAATAGAAGCGGGAAAACTGGCGGCATTCATAATATCTCCTTTCAATTTATCAACTTCAGCATCATACGCAATACACATCATGATGCAAGTCCAACGCACAGCGGAATCAGATACTGAATCACAAACCCAGCAAACACTGCAGAGGTCCAGAATAATGAACGAAAACATGGGAACAGGTCGTGAATGGAGAATATAGCCAATGAATCAGTACAGGCAGACCGAGGCTAGCTGTGAAGTTAAGATTATTCTTTCTTATCTTAACCAGAGTGCCCAAGGCTATTGAACCACATCAGCCTGTCAATCACAGGAAGCGTAATACACTGTGCGGGTTACGCCATTTAAGCGTGCGGTAGAACCGACATATCGAATACAGCATGATTAATATCAGCAGCGCGATTGCGTAGGTTCGCATCAGTCCGCCCTGATCCAGCACAAGATTCAATACCGCCAGAATGCAAAAATGCGCCAGATAAAAAAACAAAGCTGTCTGCCCGTAAACCAGTACCGGGTTGTTGTGGCGAACGTCGATCAGTGTTTCCAGGCGCATCAGCGCAGCCAGACTGATTGCCATCAATCCCAGTTCCAGCATGACATACGCCAGACTCGGCGGATATTTGCTCACGAGCAACCATTGAACCATCGAATCATCCTGCAGCGGCATAAACATGTTGCCATACCCATCAGCACTGCGTATGAGCATGAAACCCAACAGGGCAGCCGTACCACTCAGAAGCAACAGCCATTGAATCGATCCCGGATCGATCTGCCGGGATATTAACCACTCTCCAAAAACCCAACCCAGCATCATGATGGCTAACCAGGGAATCACTGGATACAACACGGTATAAGAATCGCCCAGTACGGGTGCCCATGTCAGTGCCAGCCACAGCGGTGCAGCATACTCAGGGTGCCACAAAACCGCGAGCAGCGCTTCGCTGCCCATCAGAATGACTAGCGCGATAACCAATAAAGCCCGCCTGCCCAGACGCCTTAATGGAACCATCAATATCATGCTGATGCCGATTGCATAGAGCACTTGCAGCACAATTTTTCCCAAGGCCAATGACAAAACATATAAATCCAGACATGCAATAAACGCTCCCCGTATCAGTAGATCACGGTTAATCACGGCATGTGCCATGCCCTGCTCGGTTCGTTGAGCAACACTGATCGCAATGGCTGTTCCGGCAAGAAACACAAAGGAAGGGGCGCAAATATGGGTAATCCAGCGGGTAAGAAACTGATCCGTATCAAATAATCGACCCACCTCATACAACAATACGGAATCCGCAAAAATACGGTGCGTGTTAAAAAACCATGAGGCATGGTCGAGTACCATTAGAATCATGACAATACCGCGCATCCAGTCAATAGCTGCGATGCGTTGGGTATTTTTGACGGATAAATCAGTAATGGACATGTTCGGATCAATGCAAAGCAATTGGCTGCAATCAGCAGACTGTTGACAATGCTAAAGCACCGCTAGATTATTCCTATGAATGAGCTCCGGCTCATCCACATAACCAAGAATCGCTTCGATGTCACTACTCGACTGCTGCAGAATTTTCTGTGTCTCAACGGCACTGTAATTAATCAACCCGCGTGCTACTTCCCGGCCATCCTCATCAAGGCAGGACACAGCCTCGCCACGTTCAAAATTACCATGGACGCTGATCACACCAATCGGCAGCAGGCTTTTCCCATCCGATGACAGTGCCTTGACTGCGCCTTTATCCAGCACGATCGATCCACGAACTTGCAGATAGTCTGCAAGCCACTGTTTACGGGCTGCCAGGATGGGAATTCTAGCCAATAACCGAGTCCCGATCATTTCTCCCTGGGCAAGACGAACCAGCACATTTTCTTCATGCCCTGATGCGATAATCGTATGCGCGCCGCTGCGTGCCGCCCGTTTGGCTGCGATCACCTTGGTCTGCATGCCACCCCGACTGATACTACTTCCAACACCACCTGCCATTTTCTCCAGCGCCGGGTCACTCGCACTGACTTCGCTGAGAAGCGTTGCATCCTGGTTTTTTCGCGGATCGCTGGTAAATAATCCAGCCTGATCAGTAAGAATCACCAGCACATCTGCTTCAACCAGATTGGTTACCAGTGCGGCCAGCGTATCATTGTCGCCGAAACAGATTTCATCGGTTGCCACCGTATCATTTTCATTGATGATTGGAATGATATTCAGCTTGAGCAGCGTAGTCAGCGTAGACCGTGCGTTGAGGTAGCGTTTACGATGGGACAGGTCTTCATGGGTCAATAATACTTGCGCGGTTTGCAACGCATGGTGTGAGAAACTGGAAGCATAAGCCTGCGCCAGCCCCATCTGTCCCACGGCGGCCGCCGCCTGCAATTCATACAAGGCGGTGGGTCGACTGTCCCATTTCAACCGTTGCATTCCCTCGGCGATAGCACCTGATGAGACCAGTATGATTTCCTTGCCCATGTCTTTAAGGGTAGCAATCTGAGCCGCCCAACATGCGAGTGCTGTGTGATCCAACCCCTTGCCCTGATTGGTCACCAGGCTGCTGCCCACCTTAACCACGATACGACGTGCTTGCTTTAACATGATCTGAATAAGCTGTTGACGTTAATTACTATCCTCATCGTCTGCACGGGGCAGATCGACTTGTGGTACATTTTGTTCCAGATAATCCATGATCGCGTAGGTTAGAAGCTTGCAACCTTCCCCAGTCAGGGCCGAGATCATGAAATATTTTTCTTTCCATTTCAGTTTACGAACGAATTGTTTGCATAGTTCTTCCTGCTGATCAGGAAGCAGCATGTCGGTTTTATTGAGAACGAGCCAACGGGGTTTTTGATAGAGGGATTCATCATATTTCTGCAATTCCTTCACAAGCGCTCTGGCTTCATGCACCGGATCCGTATCTTCATCCAAGGGTGCCATATCGATAACATGCAGCAGCAACCGGGTCCGTGTCAAATGTTTCAGAAACCGATGCCCCAATCCGATTCCTTCCGCAGCCCCTTCGATCAATCCCGGGATATCCGCCATGACGAAGCTTCGATTCTGATCGATTCTCACCATGCCCAGATTGGGTTGCAGGGTCGTAAATGGATAATCGGCCACTTTCGGACGGGCCGCAGATACTGCCCGGATCAATGTCGATTTGCCTGCATTGGGCATTCCCAGCAAACCCACATCGGCCAGTACTTTAAGCTCCAGCTTTAATTCAAATTCCTGCCCCGGTTCGCCATAGGTAAACTGGCGTGGCGCCCGATTCGTGCTGGATTTGAAATGCAGATTGCCAATGCCACCGTCCCCTCCCTTCGCCAGCATCACTTTCTGTTGATGGTGAACCAGGTCGGCAACTATTTCATTGGTGTTAATATCTCTGACCAGCGTACCAACCGGTACCCGCAGAATAATATCATCGGCGCTCTTGCCATACCGGTCCGAGCCTTGCCCGTTCTGGCCATTCTTAGCCCGATGAATCCGTGCAAAACGATAGTCAATGAGCGTATTGATATTGCGATCCGCCACCGCATAGATACTGCCGCCACGTCCGCCATCCCCGCCATCCGGCCCTCCTCTGGGAATAAATTTCTCGCGACGGAAACTGGCAGCGCCATCCCCTCCCTTACCGGCGATGACCTGAATAGTGGCTTCATCAATAAACTTCATAGGCCTTTCTTAATTTCCCTTTTCCTTCCAGTAGTTTTAACAGCCTGTTGATCCATAAACAAAAAAGCCCTATCGTTCGAGACAGGGCCTTTGTTAAATGCGATGTTTCTGAATTTTAGCTGTCGTTACACATAATTGGCATTATGCCGGAATGACGCTGGCTACTTTACGCTTCAGTGCACCTTTAATACTAAAACTCACTTTACCGGTAATCTTGGCAAACAAGGTATGATCCTTACCGATACCAACGTTCTCACCAGGATGAACCTGCGTGCCGCGCTGTCTGATAATGATCGAACCCGCTGGAATCAATTCACCACCATAGCGTTTTACGCCCAGTCGTTTTGAATGTGAATCGCGTCCATTTCTGGAACTTCCGCCCGCTTTTTTATGTGCCATTGTAAATACTCCTTATGCTGAAATACCGGTAATCTGTATTTCAGTGTAATTCTGTCGATGACCTTGGTGCTTCTGGTAATGCTTACGACGACGCATTTTAAAAATGCGTATCTTATCATGACGACCTTGACCCAACACAGTTGCGCTAACCTTAGCGTCCTTAACAAGTGGTGTTCCCATGGAAACCTTCTCGCCATCTGCCACCATCAACACTTGATCAATAATGAGCTCACTGCCGCTCTCAACTTCAAGCTGTTCAACTTTCAGTTTCTCGCCTATCTGAATACGATATTGCTTACCACCGGTTTTTATGACCGCATACATATTTTTTACTCCACACATCTCTTTTACAGAACACGGGATTATACATAAACAAGCACCGATTGTGCTAGAAAATTTAACTGATTACATCTTTGTGCTTGACACTTTGGTGTTGTCATTCCTAACATAGCGTTTTCTTCAAGGTAACATTGTGTCAATCGAATATATTAGAAGCTTCATTGCCCCGGACATGGCTATCGTCGATGATGTCATTCGGGAAAAATTGCATTCCCACGTTGCACTTATCCGTCAAGTCAGTGAATATATTATCAATAGTGGCGGAAAACGCCTGCGCCCTGCGTTGGTAATCCTTTCCGCCGGTATTTTTGGCTATTCCGGAAAATTTCATTACAATCTGGCTGCTGTCGTAGAATTTATCCACACAGCCACACTGTTGCATGACGATGTGGTTGACGAATCCGAGTTACGCCGTAATAAGGAAACCGCCAACGCCTTGTTTGGTAATGCTGCTAGCGTTTTAGTCGGTGATTTTCTTTATTCCCGTGCATTCCAGATGATGGTTGAAGTCGATAACATGCGCGTCATGCAGGTATTGGCGGATGCCACCAATACCATCGCGGAAGGAGAAGTTTTACAACTGCTCAACTGCCGCGACCCCAGCGTCGAAGAAAAGAATTACCTGCAGGTCATCCGTTTTAAAACAGCCAAACTGTTTGAAGCAGCCAGTCGGCTGGGTGCAATTCTTGGTAACGCCACGCCTGAAGAAGAAAGAGCACTGGCCATTTATGGCATGCACCTGGGCACCGCATTTCAACTGATCGACGACATGCTCGATTATTCCGGCGACAATCAGGACACCGGCAAAAATCTGGGCGATGATCTTGCCGAAGGCAAACCCACTCTCCCATTGATTTACGCCATGAAAGTCGGAACACCCGAGCAGGCCGGCGTTATCCGAAAAGCCATCGAAGAAGGTGGAAAGGATGGATTTCTTCCGGTACTGGATATTATTCAAAAAACAGCCGCACTGGATTATGCAAGACAATGTGCACAGGCTGAAGCCAAAACTGCAGTTGATGCAATTTCTTCATTACCCGATTCGGAAAGCAAAAGATGCTTATTGGAATTGGCCGATTTTGCTGTTACCCGTAATCATTAATGCCATTTTGTCTCACTAATCCCGCGATGACACAATAACAATAACTGACTTCACGCAGAAAGATATTGTTTTAACTCAGCAATTTGTCGATAAATTTTACACTTTCACCTCTCCAGATCCGATCGGCTTACAAGGATAAAACTATTAATACTTAATATACAAATAGTTATATTCCATGGCCTGATATTTGCTTTGTATATGATCATTAAAGCCATTTAGTAATCATCGGATCTTGATCTTGATAAATAAGAGGGGAAAATGAGTAAATTCTATGCGCATGGGCAGTTTCGACTGTTTCCGGAGAAAATACGGTCCATCCTGTACATTCTGATTGCTTTACTGTGCGGAATAACGTCCAGCCTAGTCACCGCAACACCATTACCATCGGATCTATCCATCAGCGGTTCGCTAGAATTTGATGAAGCTTTTTCCGAAACGACTGTCGGCGATGCCACACACATCGGCAGCATAACCCGGACGATTGGTGGCACAACCAGCACGACAACGATTAATAACTTGACTGTTACGGGTAGCAATCCACTCGCAGGCAACCTCACTGACAATGGGGATGGCTGGTCAATTCATGCAGCTATCGGTGGCAGCTTCAATCAAGTCGAAGCCGAAAACCCCAATGATTATTATGACTTACTGTTCGATCTTATGAATTTATCGGCTACGGACAGTTTTCTGGTTACAGTCACGCTGGCTTTTAATAATCATGTCGATTCCAGCGGAGAAGATGCTTTTGCAGAATCCGTGATTGAATTTTTCGATGGATCCAATCAATCGCTTTTCTTCTCAGATCTCTCCTCAGATACTGTTTTTGCCAACAGAATTAACGGCATTGATCTAGTGAACGATTTTGGCGGTCCGCTCGATGATAGCGGTCTGTTCTCGCATAACATAATCTTGAATCCGGGTGACAGTCTGAACGATTTCCGCATCTCTGTGCTGACCTTGCGAGGCGGTGCTTTCGTGCTCGACTCCAGTTATTCTGCATTCCTTGATTCAACCATTACCTTCAGTGCAAGAAATATAGCACCACCTAACCCTACGCCAGAGCCAGGAATATTGGCGCTACTCGGTATTGGACTATTTGGACTGTTACGGTTTAATAAACGGCGCCAGTAATTGGCAGCCGATGCGTTTTCAGGGGGGCGGAGTTAAAAATAAGAAGAAATATGAAGGGGGGAGCTTATTCGTTACTCCGCTACCCGTTTACAGTCATTCTTGCTGTCTTTCACTGACTCAAGCGACCAAAAATAAAATTCCAGATCGACAGCTTCGACTAAAAATACGGGTAAAGCTATATTTGTATATCGAATGCAAACGGTGTGATCAGTTTATTGACAGTTCTTGTGAAGTTCTCTGGATAAATCATTCTCTATAAACCCATATAAACCATTGGGGATGTAATAAGGGTTTAATAGGGAGAGATTCATCGCATTGGTGTGCTGCACATTGATTAACAGATTGCGCAACTGCGTACAGTAATTCTCAGCCGCTGTTTTCTGTTGCTTCAAATTCTTCTCTCCCACTTTTTTCTTCTCACGCAAACGGTCAGATTGTCTCATTTCCTGCAATTTCATGAACATTGCTGCCTGTTTCTGCTGCTCAGTCAATTCCTGTACTTTTGGCAGTTCAGTCAATTCGGAAATCATCGAACCGGGTACAGGCTGTTTGCTGTACTGCTTTTGTCCCCAGGAATCCGTCCACTCATAGATGGTATCTGCCATAGACAAAGACGGCAGTAAAAAGAGTGACACGTAAAACAGAATCGCTTTAATATCAATAATCCCCATCCAATCGACACTCCGTCATAACTGACATGGATTTTTCATTGTCTGGAATGAAATGTCCAGTAAAGCATAAATCCGGTACATATCATGCCACCGGCAATATTGCCCGCAATGACAGGCAATCCATTCCACAACCACCAGTCGGCAATTGTAATATCCGCACCCAGCAATATTCCGGCTGGAATCAGAAACATATTGACGATGGCATGTTCATAGCCCAATGCAAAAAATGTCATGATCGGCAACCACATGGCAGCAATCTTGCCGCTGGTTGATGTCGATGTGAATGCCATCACTGCACCCAGTGTAACCATCCAGTTGCAAAGCATTGCACTGATAAACGCAGCCAGGGTTCCGTCGTATCCCAAATGTTTATAATCCAGCGTTTTAGCTTCCGCAAGTGCCATAATTTTCTGGGTGGCAACAATTGTTGCCGGATCGACATGTCCCATTTTTGTTGTCACCAGGCAATACAAGACTGCATAGACAACACCACCCAGCAGGTTACCAGCTAATACCCATACCCAGTTATACAGCAAACGCCCCCAGTGAATCCGTTTATCCTTGACAGCAATGGGCATCAGTGCGAAGTTACCGGTTGCCAGCTCAAGCCCAAGCAGGATAATCATGACAAACCCTACCGGAAAAACGACTGCACCGACAATGCCCAGGCCCGTTTGTGTTGCCGCCAGAATAGCCAAGGTTGTGGCATAGCCCAGAAAAGCGCCAGCCAGAAAACCACGGATCAATAAATCCTTAACAGAAAGGCCGGCCTTTTTCGTACCGGCCTGCAACATGTTTTCGATCACTTCTTCCGGCTTCACATAGGCCACGGCCTTTACTCCTTTTTTATGTGGCTGGTTTCTGGCAAGAAAATTTGCAGCAGATCATTTAAAAATCGCCTTCCGGTCAATGTGGGCACAATGCGTCGATGGTCACGCACGATTAATCCGCGATGTTCCGCGACGGTCAGTGCTGATTGGATAAATGTAATCGGCAGGCCAGTCCGCTCCTGAAATAGCGCTGTCTCAAATCCATTGGTCAGGCGCAATGCATTCATCATGAATTCAAAGCCACGATCATCATTCGTCAGTTCATGCTGAACCTGAACAGCCGATTCCGTCATTGGACCGCCATTCATTGCTTTAGCAAGGTATTCATTCGGTTGCTTGAATCTCATCTGGCGCACGATCTTATCGGCAAAACTGATTTTGCTATGCGCTCCTGCGCCAATTCCCAGATAATCACCAAACATCCAGTAGTTTAAATTATGCTGCGCTTCCTGTTTCGCCTGTGAAAAGGCCGAAGTTTCGTAATTATGATAGTGATGTTCTGTCGTAATCTGTTCAATCATTTCCTGCATGGCTGCCGATTGATCGTCATCCGGCAGCTGCGGTGGATAGCGATGGAATAGCGTGTTCGGTTCCAGTGTTAAATGGTAAGCAGAAATATGCGTCACGCCAGACGAACTGGCTGTTTCGATATCAGTCTGTGCTTCTGCAATGGTTTGATGGGGTAACGCATACATCAGATCAAGATTGATATTGTCAAAATTTCTTAACGCTATTTCAATGGCGTGATGCGCTTCCAGATCGTCATGGACGCGCCCCAGGCTTTGCAGATGACGAGGATTGAAACTCTGAATGCCGATCGACAGACGATTGATGCCTGCGGTACGGAAGTCGGCAAACTTCTGCGCCTCAAAAGTACCTGGATTGGCTTCCAATGTCACTTCGGCAAAATGCTCGAGTGGGAGCAAGGCTCTCACTGCGGTCAGAATCGTATCAATCGATCGCGCACTGAATAAACTGGGCGTACCGCCACCAAAAAATACACTGACCAACTTTCGCCCCCAGACATTCGGCAAGGCTGCTTCCAGATCACGAATCAATGCTGCCACGTAGGTTTCTTCCGAAGCTTGATGATCTTCGCCACGGACTTCATGGGAATTAAAATCACAATAAGGACACTTCTTAAGGCACCACGGAATATGAATATAAAGACTGAGTGGTGGCAGTGCCCGGAGTCTTGGCGTTTGTGAACCGAGAATCGATGTCGGCAAAATAATCGTTGACACTGGTAACTCTAGAATGGACAAACAGGAATTATAAAGCAATCGGTTCTAATCTTTTTCCAACCACTTAATCTTTTCATCACTGATCACTATGCTTGCCTTACATTACCAGATCTTACGCAGCGTCAATAGCGGCGGACTTGTCAGTGTCATGCGCGTTCCCATCAAACCAATTGATGTCACGCCGATTACACCAATCAGGGTTCCCACGAGCCAGATCCATGGATTAAACGTATACGTGATATGCAACGCAAAATGCCCGATGACATACCCCAATATGCTGGCGCCGACCGAAGCAAACAAACCTGCCAGACCACCCAGTATGGCAAATTCAGCAGCCCATGCACGGATCAATTGTTCACGCTTTGCACCCAAGGTACGGAAAATAGCCGCTTCATAAATACGCTCATCCTGAGTCGCCGCAATGGCAGCATACAATACTGAAAAACCGGCAAGCAATGTGAATATAAAAACAAATTCAATCGCCTTGGTTACCTGCTGGATCATTTGCTGTACCTGATTGATGACTACAGCTACATCAACTATCAGAATATTGGGAAATGCCCTGACCAGCTCATGTATCATACTTTGCTCGGTTGGCGGAACGTAAAAACTGGTGATATAACTGACCGGAAAATCATCCAGCAGACCTGGCGGCGCCACCACGAAAAAATTTACCCGGAATGTATCCCAGTCCACTTTCCGCAAGCTGGCCACTGTGGCCGAAAAGGCTCTGCCGGCAATATCATAGACAACCTGATCGCCCAGCTTGATCCCAATCTTCCTAGCAATCTCACTTTCCATCGAGATGATACTTTCGCCAGCATTATCTGTTTTCCACCAACTGCCTGCCACAATCTGATTATCATTTGGCAAATCGGCGCGCCACGACAAATTAAATTCGCGCCTGACCAAACCCTGCACATGTGGATCCGCATAGTTATCAGCAGATATCTTTTGGCCATTAACCTCAACCAGACGACCTTTCACCATTGGAAACATCGGTGGTTGCTCAATGGAATACTGAGTGAAAAACTCCTCTAATGCAGGCAATTGATCATCCTGGATATTGACCAGAAAATGATTCGGCGCATCCGGTGGCAAGCTGGTATGCCAATCTTCAATCAGATCATCCTGAATCAATGTTAATACCAATAACGCCATTAATCCCAGACCCAATGCAACCACCTGCACGATACTCGATATCGCCCGTCGATGAATGCTTGCCAGACCATACCGCCAGACACCACCGGCCTGATGTCGCAAGCCAGACAGTGCTTTTACCAGCAACCAGCCTAATGAGCCAAAAAACAGGATCGCCATAATAAATCCGGCAACGATATAAAGCCCTAATTTCAGATCTTCCGCCTTCCATATAAATAGCAGCGATAAAACAGCCAGCCCCAATAAATATCCTGCCAGGCTATGTGGATTGGATAACCCGATATCTCTTCGTAAAACCCGCAATGCAGGAACACTGCGTAAATTCAAGATGGGAGGCAACGCAAAACCGAGCAACAAAACCATACCAACAAGCATGCCATGTATGACAGGCAACCCGCTTGGCAAAGGTAACGCCGTCTCGACAATACCGGTTAACCAGCCCGCCAGTATTTCCTGCGCGGCGAATGCAAGAACACAGCCCACACTGCTGGCTATAAGCCCCAACACAAAGAAATAAAACAGGTATAAAAAGAATATCTTTGCTTGACTGGCACCCAGACTTCTCATCACCGCGCATCCATCAAGATGTCGTTGTGTAAAGCGACGAACCGCCAGAGCAATAGCCGCTGCTGCCAGTACAACACTGGCCAGGGCTGCCAGACTCAAAAATTTCTCAGCGCGCTCCAATGCAGCCCTGATCTCCGGCCGCGCATCACGAATGCCTTCCGTTCTTTCTGACGGCTTAAGCTGCGGCGTAATCCATTCCCGGAATTTTTCAACCTCCCCGATTTCGCCAGCGATCAGCAACTGATAGTTGATCCTGCTGCCCTGCTGTATTAAACCGGTTTCAGGCAAATCATCCGCATTAATAATAGCCCGAGATCCCATACTAATAAAACCGACTGAATGATCCGGCTCTCGCATGATAAGTTCTGCAACCGTTAATTGAGTCGCTCCAATATCAATCCGATCACCTTGTCTAAGATCAAGACGCACCATTAACTTTTCATCAATCCACACGGTGCCTGGCAATGGAATCTTATCCGCCACATGATATTCAAGCTGTGAGGCTGACGCGGCCTTACTGGCAAGATATAAACGACCCCGAAGCGGATAGCCATCGGTGACCGCCTTGATTTCAGCCAACTGATTGTCATCCCCATTTGAAATCATACTGGGAAATTTGGTGACTGTTGAAACCATCAGACCGCGTTTCATTGCTTCATCCTGATACTGTTCCGGTAACGGATTACTGGAAATGACCAATAAATCAGCACCCAGTAACTGGTTACTTTCACGGGAAAGTGCCAGTTCAACGCGATCAGTGAAAAAACCGACGGTCGTCATCCCGCTGACTGCAATCACCAGCGCCAGAACTAATACATTTAATTCACCCGCACGCCAGTCACGACAGAGCATACGAAAAGAGAGGCCTAATTGATTCATGAAAAAATAGATTCCTTGCCGGTGAAAAACTTAACCTGCTGCTGAGTAGTTGAAGAAGACATCGTCATTAAAATCCATGAATTACTGAGCAAGCTTGCCATCAACCAGACGAATCTGACGAGAGCACCGTTTGGATAGCACTTCGTCATGCGTAACCAATACCAACGTCGTTCCCTGTTCACGATTGAGCTCAAACATAAGATCAATAATCTGTATGCCGGTTGCAGAATCGAGATTCCCTGTCGGTTCATCGGCCAGCAGTAATTTTGGTTGTGTGGCAAACGCGCGAGCGATCGCTACCCGCTGCTGTTCGCCCCCCGATAGTTGCTTTGGATAATGATGCAGACGCATTGCCAGTCCCACTCGTTCCAGCAGTTTCTGCGCAGTCACCTGCGCGTTGTTAACACCCATGAGTTCTAATGGCAACATCACGTTCTCAATCGCCGAGAGTGCGGGGAGCAATTGAAATGACTGGAATACGAATCCCAGTACTTTCCCCCGCAATGTGGCACGGCTGTCTTCGTCTAGAGTAAAAATATCAATATTATCCAGATGAACTTTTCCTGACGTTGGCAGATCCAATCCTGCTAATAACCCTAATAAAGTTGATTTACCAGAACCTGATGCGCCTATAATTGCGACGGCTTCGCCTGCATTTACTTTTAAGTCTATATTCTGCAGTATGGTCAATTGTTCATCACCGGTAGTAACCTGCTTGGTAAGCGCAGTTGTCCAAAGAATAGGCTGTTTAACAAGATTATCTGACATGAAAAAATTCCTAATTAATCTGATTTTTCTTTTAATTTTTATACCAAATGCAAAAGCTGAGCCTGTGCAGTCTGTTATGGTATTTGGTGATAGCTTATCTGCTAGCTACGGTATCCCTACTGAAGCTGGATGGGTTGAGTTACTTAAACAACGGTTAAAATCTCAATCCACTGAATACCATGTAATCAACACCAGTATCAGTGGCGAAACAACGCTTGGTGGACGTAAACGAATTGAACAGGCGCTTAAAATACATCGCCCCAATATTGTCATTCTTGAACTTGGTGCCAATGATGGTCTGCGCGGATTTCCTATCAAATCCATCTACGAGAATCTTGCGGCGATTATCAAAATTTGCCAGCAGAATAATGTGCTGGTCCTCCTTGCTGGCATGCAGTTACCTCCCAACTATGGCATTTCGTATACACAAAAGTTCCAGAATATTTTCCCACAATTGGCAGAAGATCATCAAATCAAGCTGATCCCTTTCTTACTGGCCGGATTTGGTGATAAAAACGATTTCTTTCAGGCTGATGGCGTACACCCCAATGAACAGGCCCAAGAAATAATTGTTGAGAACGTCTGGCAGGTTTTACATACCCTGTTTAAACATAACCGGATTGCAATCAGCCCAGATACCCAGCTGCGCATTATATCACGGTAGTTTATTACACCTGCGGCAAAGCAACTATACCTCCAGCGAGGTATCCAGGTTATCCAGAAATTTTTTCAAATCATTCGCCAACAATGATTTTAATTGCAATCGTTCACCGGATACCGGATGCAGAATATCCATCGTGTGCGCATGTAGAAACATTCTCGCCAAACCGGTTGAGTGATCAAGTTTTGCAAGTTGCTTATTCATGGCAAAGTCACCATATTTATCATCACCGGCAATCGGGAAACCAAGATGAGCCAGATGAACTCGAATCTGATGGGTACGTCCTGTTCTCAATTCAGCGTCCAGCAAGCTAAAACTCTTCCATGATTTGTGCAGTGTAAATACCGTATGCGCCAGTTGCGCTTTTTGCGCTTTTTGCTCTTTATGCTCACCGGACGACACGGCAACACGCCGCTCACCCGCCGCGGTGACATATTTATTTAATGCCAGCTTTACATGCTGTTTGGCATTGCGCCATTCCCCTTTGACAAGCACCAGATAATGCTTCTCGGTCAACCCTTCCCTGATCTGTCGATGTAATTCCACCAATACGCTGCGCTTTTTGGCAAGCAGCAATACGCCCGACGTCTCTCGGTCCAGGCGGTGAACCAATTCTAGAAATTTCCAGGTTGGATTTTGCGCACGCAATTGCTCAATGACGCCAAAACTCACTCCACTTCCCCCATGAACCGCAACACCAGCAGGTTTATCGATCACCAGCAATGCATCATCTTCAAACAACACTTCAAAATCGATTCGTCGCGATGAAGTAATTTGCACCGAATCTAACGATTTCCTTCCTTCTCTTTTAATCGGCGGAATACGCACCATATCGCCTGACAACAATCGATAACTCGCATTAACCCGCTTACCATTCACACGCACCTGGCCACTTCGCAACAACTGATAAATATGACTTTTTGGCACATCCCTGTAGCGTTTGAACAGAAAATTATCAATCCGTTGATCGTGACTATCCTCACCAATATGTTCCTTTATGACCGAAACAGGCAGTGAGTTCTTCTGCGGCGCGATCGGGGCCGCAAACCTTACCTTACCCGAAATTTTCAATTGTACGTTCAAATTATCCTTAAATTCCCAAATATACCACTCTTTTTAGTCCATAACCCTGTAGAATATAAGAGCAAGTAAGCATCATGTTAAATTTGTTCACGTGATCTTATAAAATAGAAAAAGTGATGAATATGCTCCGCTCTTTTACATAATATTAGTTGCGTTATCAAAATATTGATATAAAATTTGCTACGGGAAGCATGAAAATCTTCATTATTTAATCAATTTAATTTTACAAAAAGCATACCGCCTATAGCAGCAAAAGTGATAGAATAAACAACAAATCGCATTAATAAAAAGAAACAACTAATTGATAAATAGAAATTTTAATAAAATAAAAACAACAGAACCTCGTCGTCGTAGTTGCGTATACCCAAAAATGCTGACTGATAAATATCAGGATAGCGTACCCGTGAACAAGACACGTAAGGCATATAAATGAGACGAATGTTATTTAATGCAACTCAGCCTGAAGAGCTACGAGTTGCCATTGTTAATGGTCAAACACTTGTTGACCTTGATATCGAATCGGTTAGCAAAGAGCAGAGAAAAAGCAATATCTACAAAGCAGTGATTACACGTATAGAACCCAGCCTGGAAGCTGCGTTTGTTGATTACGGCTGCGAGCGTCATGGCTTTCTGCCATTCAAGGAAATATCCCCATCCTGTTTTAGTGATACCGGCAACTCTGGTAGCGGACGCATTCAAGATCTGCTACGTGAAGGCCAGGAACTGATTGTTCAGGTCGATAAGGATGAGCGCGGAAACAAGGGAGCTGCACTGACCACTTATATCTCGCTTGCTGGTCGCTATCTGGTTCTCATACCGAACAATCCGAACAGTGGCGGTGTATCGCGTCGTATTACCGGTGAAGAACGCAATGACCTGCGCGATGTCATCACAAAGCTTGAGATACCGGCAGGCATGAGTATTATTGCCAGAACAGCTGGCATCGGACGCAGTGAAGAAGAGCTGCAATGGGATTTAAATTACCTGGCACAACTTTGGTTTGCCATTGAAGAAGCCGCCAAAAATCAGGGCGGTGTTTTTCTTATTTACCAGGAAAGTAGCCTGGTCATTCGCGCGATTCGTGATTATTTTAATTATGAAATCGGCGAAATTCTGATCGACAACCGTGAAATCTACGAACAGGCAAGCCAGTTTATGGCGCACGTGATGCCTGCCAATGTGGATCGCCTTAAATTTTATCACGATGATGTCCCTTTATTCTCGCGCTTCCAGATCGAGCATCAGATTGAAACCGCCTACTCCCGTCATGTGAGCCTCCCATCGGGTGGCGCTATTGTCATTGACCACACTGAAGCGCTGGTTTCGGTTGATGTCAATTCTGCCCGTGCTATCCGTGGTCTGGATATCGAGCATACCGCACTGAATACCAATCTTGAAGCTGCCGATGAAATTGCACGCCAACTCCGGTTACGCGATCTGGGGGGACTCATCGTTATCGATTTTATCGATATGGATGTACAACGTAATCAGCGTGAGGTGGAAGCAAGGCTACATGAAGCACTGCGGCAGGACCGCGCGCGCATTCAGGTTGGCAAGATTTCGCGGTTTGGCCTGCTGGAACTGTCCCGTCAACGCTTACGCCCATCGCTGGGTGAAAGCAACTATATATCATGCGCTCGTTGTCATGGCACAGGGTTTATCCGTGGAACCGATTCTTCTGCATTACATGTACTCAGAATTATTCAGGAAGAAGCCATGAAGGAGAATACAAGTGCACTCCACGTCCAGCTTCCTGTTGACGTAGCAACCTACCTGTTGAATGAGAAACGTGCAGAAATTTATGATATTGAAGTCCGTTTAAAAGTGAATGTTGTGTTGGTTCCCAATATCCATTTAGAAACACCGATATATAATATTACCCGGTTGCGCCACGAAGATGTCAAGCCAAACGAAACGCTGGCCAGCTACAAAATGGTTGAAAAGAATGCTGAAGAATTGGTCATGGCCTCTGCTGAACAGAAAGCCAAACCTGTTCGACCCAAAGCTGTCGTGCAAGGCATCACGTCTGCTCAACCAGCACCTATCCGTGAAGATAAATCTCGGGAATCCTCTCTGCTGGATAAATTCTTTAGCTGGTTTAAACCAGCCAGCACTGAAGAAGAAAAAATAGCGCATGAACCAAGTCAATCTCAGGATAAAAGTAAAGCCTCACAAGAACGCGGTCGTGTCAGAGGCCGTCGCGGTCGTAATAGAAATGACAGAAATAAAGACGCCTCAGCTACTAAACATTCAACTCAGAATGCCGGAGATGAAGCGAACAGTCACTCAGTCGATATGATTGCTCCAGATACCGCTGTTCTGCGGGAAGAATCGCCGCCGGTTGAGAAAATACTGGTTGATGAATTATCTGCCACTGAAAAAGAAAACACAGCAAATAATAATGCACCAAGAAATGATGATCGTCGACGTTTGCGACGGAATCGCGGCAAACAACGCGATCATTCCTCACGGGATAAGAATCTCAATAAATCCCAGAATGAATCGTTGACACAGGCTGATACATCATTTTCTGAAGAATCATCGGATAACATTGTCAGGCATGTGATTGACAGCCCCAGTACGGCAGAACCCGAGGCCAGGAAATATCCGACTAAAGAGAAGAATACTGAATCACATACCAATCAAGACACAGTCACAACCACAACAGTAGCCAGCCAGCCAGTAATCACTCCCAGCACAGCCAGATTATCCGAACCAGTCATCCCCAAGGAACTACCGGATTTTAACAAGATTGGGCTTGTCATGATTGAGACCCCGGCAGAAAAGGTTGTTGATACGAATACAGAAGAAGCTATCCTTCCAAAGCGTCCAAGAAAAAGGCTTAAAGAGACGGCATCTGTCATTGAGACAGAATCCTTGCTGCAAGTGGAAACTCGCGAATAGTGATTCTGGGATCTGATACAAAAACAGAATAAACAACCCCGTGGCAAGACCACGGGGAATCGCAAGTTGATATTTTTATACAGGCGCAATTTAACTTCTAATGCGCCTGTTCCCAATTTTCCCCAACACCAACCTCCACCCGCAGCGGCACATCAAGCTTAAGAACATTGCACATATACTGAGGCAATAAGTCTTTTATCAGACCAGCCTCGTCAGTCGGCACTTCCAGCACCAACTCATCGTGCACCTGCATGATGAGCTTGCTGCGTAATTTATCCTTAAGCAGCCAATTTCTCACAGCGATCATTGCCATCTTGATAATATCAGCCGCCGTACCCTGCATTGGCGCATTAATCGCAGCGCGCTCAGCACCTTGCCTACGATTGCCATTGGCATTATTGATTTCCGATAACCATAAACGACGTCCAAGCACTGTTTCCACATAACCGGATACTTTGGCGCTTTCTCTGGTTCGCTGCATATAGGCCGCCACGCCAGGATATCGTGTGAAATACCGTTCGATATAGGCGCGTGCCGCACTTCGTTCAATTCCCAGTTGAGTTGCCAGACCAAACTCCGACATGCCATAAATCAGACCAAAATTAATCACCTTGGCATAGCGCCGCTGTTCCGGGTCAACCTGATCAGGCGACACGCCAAATATTTCTGCAGCCGTGGCGCAATGAATATCCTCTCCCGCCGCAAAGGCCTTGAGCAAACCTTCATCCTGAGAAATATGCGCCATGATACGTAGTTCAATCTGTGAATAATCGGCAGAAATGATGCAGCAACCGGGTGGCGCAATAAATGCTTCCCGAATCCGTCGACCTTCACTAGTTCGTACTGGAATATTCTGTAAATTAGGTTCAGTGCTCGATAACCGCCCTGTCACCGCAACAGCCTGTGCATAATTCGTGTGAACACGCCCTGTCTTGCGATCAATCATCAGTGGCAATTTGTCGGTATAGGTCGACTTTAATTTCGCAAGACTGCGGTAATCAAGCAATATTTTTGGCAAGGGATAATCCATGGCCAGTTGCTGTAAAACATCTTCATTGGTAGACGGTATACCTGTTGGTGTTTTTTTGATGACCGGCAATTTAAGCTGATTAAACAGAATATCCTGTATCTGCTTGGGTGAGTTCAGATTAAATGATTGTCCGGCGATTGCAAATGCCTGTTGCTCCAGATGCTGTAATTTCTCACCCAGCTCCTGACTCTGTACTTGCAGTAATTTACTGTCGATCAGGACACCATTACGCTCCATCTCAAACAGTACGTCGAGAACAGGAATCTCAATTTCCCGATAAATATAATCCAGTCGTGACTCCTGTTTTATACTGGGGTACAGAAATTGATGTAACCGTAATGTAATATCCGCATCTTCGGCGGCATACCGCGTAGCGGTTTCAATCGCCACTTCATCAAACCCGATGCGATTGACCCCTTTCCCGGTCACGTCATCATAGCTGATCGTTTTGATGTCCAGATGGCGTAATGCCATGTTATCCATGTTATGGGGACGGTGCGATTCCAGTATGTATGACTGCAATAATGTATCGTGCGCAATTCCTTTCAGTGAGATGCCATGATTAGCGAAAATGTGCTTGTCATACTTCAGATTCTGCCCCAGCTTTGGCTGGGTTAGATCTTCCAGCCAGGGTTTAAGTTGCGTCAGTACCCAGTCAATCGATAACTGTTGCGGCGCACCCGCATAACTGTGCATCAATGGCAAATAGGCTGCCTGGCGGGGTTCAATACAGAATGAGATTCCGACCAGTCTGGCCTGCATGGGATTCAAACTGGTTGTTTCCGTGTCAATTGAAACAAGTGGTGCCAGTTTCAGCCGAGTCAGCCAATCATTCAGCTCCACTTCGGTCGAAATGGTCTGGTAGGCAGTGGAATGATTTTCCATCACGCAATCACTCTCTTTATCAGTGGTGGTCGGCATCAAGTCCAACCCAGTATTGATCACGTCAGAATGGTTGGTCCCCACCTGCTGACGTAATTCACGCAATGCGTTTTTCATGTCCAATTGCTCGTACAGGGCGCTGAGTTGCTCCACATCCTGAAACTGTGGAGCAAGATCCGTTATGGTGACCGGTAACGGTACATCACATTTGATACTGATCAGCTGGCGCGCTGTTCCAAACCAGTCCACAGCCTTGCGCAGATTATCCCCCACAACACCTTTAATTTCATCCGCATGGACAATGATGTTATCCAATGTACCGTATTGTGTCAGCCATTTTACGGCAGTTTTAGGACCAACTTTCTCCACACCCGGAACATTGTCTGCGCTATCCCCTACCAGTATCAGATAATCCAGCATCCGCTCAGGTGGAACGCCAAATTTAGCGCACACCCCCGCTTCATCAAGCATCTCATTATTCATTGTATTCACAAGGGTAATGAATGGATTCACCAATTGCGTGATATCTTTGTCACCTGTCGAAATGATACATTGCATGTTCTCACTGACTGCCTGTTTTGCCAGCGTACCGATCACATCATCCGCTTCCACACCCTCAACTATCAGCAGCGGCCACCCCATAGCACGAATACATGCCTGCAGCGGTTCAATCTGGATTGCCAGATCGGCTGGCATGGATGGCCGATGTGCCTTGTATTCAGGGTATATCTCGTCACGGAAAGTTTTACCTTTTGCATCAAAGATACACGCGCTATAATCCGCATGGTAATCCTTATGCAAACGGCGCAACATATTGAGTACGCCATGAATTGCACCGGTGGGTTCATTGTTACGATTACGCAGATCCGGTAATGCATGAAAAGCACGATAAAGATAGGATGAACCATCGACGAGCAACAATGTTTTCATATAAAAGAGTGTCCTATGAGCCTGCAAGATAAACTAGCCACAAACCTGTCAGTTGATAAACCCTGGTCCGCAAAAGAATCATGGCGTCTATTCGGGATTATGGCAGAATTTGTCGAGGGAACGGAGCGCCTTGATACGATTCAACCCGCTGTCAGTATTTTTGGCAGTGCGCGCACCAACCCAGATAACCCACATTACCAATTAGCCGAACAGATTGCCAAACAGCTCTCGGATGCTGGTTTTGCCGTTATCTCAGGGGGCGGGCCAGGTATCATGGAAGCTGCCAATAAAGGTGCCTACTTTGGCAAATCACCCAGTGTCGGGCTCAATATCCAGTTACCCCATGAGCAACACCGCAATGCTTATCAGGATATCAGTCAGACATTCCGGCATTTCTTTGCCCGAAAATATATGTTCGTAAAATTCGCAACGGCGTATGTGGTGATGCCCGGCGGATTCGGCACATTAGATGAATTAATGGAAGCTCTGACACTGGTGCAGACTGGCAAAACGCGCAAAATGCCCATCATTCTAGTGTATTCGGAATTCTGGCGGGGTTTAATTGACTGGTTTCAGCAAACACTCATTGCAGAAGGATTTATCTCACCGGAAGACATGAACCTGATACAGATCATCGATGAACCCAATCAGGTTGTTAACGCAATTTTCCAATATTACGAGACCAGTGGGTTTGAGCCATCAGCCGCTGAAAGAGAAATTCAACTCAATCTGTAACCGATGCCGACTATTTTAGGTAGAATATACCACTGATCCTGATTAACCGGGAACCGACATGCATCAATTTATACTTATACTCTTAATCAGTCTCACTCTGCCAGTCATGGCACAATCCGTGCAGCCGAATAAAGCGGATAAATCTGCACAGCCAAAAAATCTGGTTCCGCTCCCGGAAATACCTGAACCGCCACCGCTGCCGTCTGATATCAGCCCCGATCCGGAACTGGAACCTCAGGTTACCATCAAGAAACGAGGGGAAGACACCATTGAAGAATACCGCAAGAATGGCGAGCTCTATATGATCAAGGTTATTCCACGCATTGGTCCGCCCTATTATCTCGTCAAAAACCGCAGCCGGGGCATGGATGCACATCCTGATGACGTGGGCATTAATGTCAGCCCACCGATGTGGCGGCTTCTGGAATTCTGATTCTCAATACGCAGTGCAGGCTCATGTAATCAAATAATGTGCATTCACCCCTAGGATTTCTTTTGTTTTCTTCTTTCAACTAACCCATGTCTGTTTTTACACCCGTTACCCCTCACCAGCTTGACGTTTGGCTGAAGCATTATGAACTTGGGCAACTTATTGATCTACAAGGCATCTCATCCGGCATTGAGAATACCAATTATTTTGTGACAACTTCACAGGGAAAATTTGTCCTGACTTTATTTGAAAAACTGACTGCTGAGGAATTACCCTATTATCTGGGTCTCATGGCACACCTTGCCCATCATCAGATTCCCTGCCCGGTACCTATCACCAACCTGAACAATTCGTTATTTGGCAAACTCAATGGCAAGCCTGCTACCATTGTCACCTGTTTACCAGGAAAATCATTGGAACACCCAACGGCCGAACAGTGCGCACACGTCGGAGATATGCTGGCAAAAATGCATTTAGCCGGACAGTCATTTCCGGGTAAAATGGCGAATCCGCGTGGATTAGACTGGTGGCAGGAAAAAGTACCTGAGATTACACCATTCCTTTCCAGGGAAGAACAGCAACTGCTTGAAAATGAGATCAACTTTCAGTCATCGCATGACTCGAAATCATTGCCACTGGGGGTAATTCATGCTGATTTATTCCGTGACAATATTCTGTTCTTTAATAACCGGATTGGCGGTATTATTGATTTTTATTTTGCCTGTAATGATGTCTTTTTATACGATCTGGCAATAGTCGCCAATGACTGGTGTATGACTGACGATAAAAACCTGGATGAACCACGCACGCTGGCGCTTATAAACGCTTATCATGCCGTCCGGCTGCTATCGCCTGCCGAACAGGCTGCCTGGCCAGTCATGTTGCGTGCTGGTGCTTTACGTTTCTGGATCTCGCGCCTATATGACTACCACTTACCGCGTCCCGGAGAACTCACCCATGCCAAGGACCCTGCTCATTTTAGAGCGATACTGAAAAATCATATTGCCGACCGATCCAAACTCGAACAACTCTGGATAAACTAATTTCTTATAAACCGATCCGATTGCATTTAACTGGGGCATAACAATGGAAATTCATCAAGTCAGCGCAAAACAAGGATGGCAGTGGATCATCAGCGGATTTTACCTGTTTCGGAAAATTCCGATGGTCTGGATACTGCTGTGTTTCACAATGATATTGATCGCGATGGCCATGGTTCTGATCCCATTTCTGCTCGGAAATTTTATTTTTACATTAATTTTCCCTGTATTTCTGGCTGGCATAATGCTGGGTTGCCGGGACATGGAGCAAGGCAAACCGCTCGAAATCACCCATTTATTTATCGCATTTAAAACCAATGCTGCGCCATTAATAACGGTCGGCGGCATCTATCTGATCGGAAAGGTACTGATCGTTGGTCTGGTGATGCTTGTTGGCGGCGACACCATGGTGGATATGTGGCTGCATGGCAAAAGAGTTGACGAAAGTCAGTTAATGGATGTGATGGATAACATACTCACCGCCTCACTCATTGCCTTCACGTTATCAGTCGCATTGATGATGGCTGCCTGGTTTGCTCCGATGCTGGTCATATTTCATAACGTTCCACCTGTTATTGCCATGCAGAGAAGTTTCCATGCGTGCCTGAGAAACTTTGTTCCATTTCAGGTCTATGGCATTACACTGATCATTCTGACAGCCTTGTCACTCATACCGTATGGAATCGGTCTTATCATACTGATGCCAACAATTTTTGCCTCGATATACGTCAGCTATAAAGATATTTTTCTGGGCGAACCGATTTACTTCAAGAACCACTCACGACAAGAAAATCAGGTTGATGATGATAAGAAATCTGCCGGGAATACAACTGATACTGACAGCACTGATGAACCAAAAACTAAAGAAAAAGAAAATACTGCAGTAAAAAAAGACAACTCTGCTCAATAGCATGCAGTACCATGCGCACATTCCCCGGAATGAAGCAATTCAGGTAAAAGGAATCTATTTCTGCAATACTGAACATTACCTGCAATACCAGTCATCCATAGAAAAATAATATTTGTATTATCTGGTTGAATCTCCAGACAACACCGGAGATCTGATTGGACTCGTGATAGCGTTTGAGCAAATTCAGAGAATGTTAAATATACATTAATTCAGCAACATAACATATAATACCCCACTCCTCCGTCTGTCAAATCAAGTCATTGAATTAGTCTTTTCCAGCATATAGCCAGTAAATCCTGAATTAATCCAAGGATTGATACCATAAAACTGCTGGTATTCTGGCTAACGCTATGCCGAATCTCCTGAGATTCAATTATAATATCAATAGAAAATATTTTATTTTCAATGGATTATATAGTTTTATAATAAAATGAATCCGGCTTTTTACAGGAGAAAGAATGAGTTGGGTAAATTAATACTTTTTTTAATAATCGTCCTGATAATTTATTGGATGATCATCAGAGGCAATCATCATTCAAAACGGAATAAAATTGATGCGCAATCTGATCCGGTCGAAAATATGGTGCGCTGCGCGTATTGTGATATTCATCACCCAAAAAGTGAAACAATCCATCACCATGATAAATTCTTTTGCTGCCCCGAACATTGCAGTCAGTACTGTGATACCCCCTCTTCAAAAGAAAAATAAACCGCTGTGATTACTTATTCTTCACACGCCAAACCTGCAATATTCTGGCCGCCAGCCTCCAAACTATCCGAGATATTCTCAGAGCAATTCTGGCGTTCATTGTTTTATTTCAATATATATCGCCTATTGGCAGGCTGCGGATTAATTATTATCACCTGGGCATCCCAGTTTACCAATTTTGGTTTATACAATGTCACGCTGTTCTACCTGGCAGCCTATGGTCTTGTTATCTCCAGTGGTTTGTCGATGATACTGATCAAACTGCGCCACCCGGATTTTAACTGGCAACTAACTATCCAGGTAATCAGTGATATTATTTTTATCACCATCATGATCTATGCCAGCAATGGCATACAAAGCGGCCTCGGTATCTTGCTGCTGGTTTCGCTGGCAGGTGCAGGGCTGATCAGCCGCGGACGATTGGCACTCTTCTTTGCATCCATTGCAACCATCAGTGTCCTTTTGCAGGAGATCTATTCTGCGCTTACAGTGAGCTACTACGCAGCGCAATTTACACAGGCCGGTCTGCTCAGCATGGGTTATTTTGCAGTTGCCTGGCTGGCACATCGACTTGCCATTCATACGATTGCCAGTGAACGGCTTGCCAATGAGCGTGGTGTTGATCTGGCTAACATGGCCCACGTCAACCAGTTGGTTATTCAGGATTTGCAGGAAGGTGTACTGGTGATTGATAAGGATGGATATATCAGACAGCGGAATACCTACGCTGAAAAACTGCTTGGTCTGAGAGCACAGTCGAATCAATTAGGGCCATTGAAACTATCAGATTATGTTCCCATGCTGGCCAATCGGCTGACTGCCTGGCAGGGGGACAGCGACATCAATTTTGACCTGCTGCGATTAGCCCATAATAATGGGCTGGTACGAACAAGGTTTGTCCCGATCGAAGCAGATTACCGGAATGGCGTTGTCATTTTTCTGGAAGACATGAGCCATGTTCAAGCACAGGTACAACAGTTAAAACTGGCGGCATTGGGCCGTTTAACTGCAAATATCGCACACGAAATCCGCAACCCGTTATCCGCAATCAGTCATGCGGCAGAACTGCTGGGAGAAGATCAATCTGATACAGCAAATCCGCGCCTGATCCGTATCATTTGCGATAATACACAACGCCTTAACAAAATTGTCCAGGATGTTTTACAGCTTAACCGGCGCAATATTGCAAAAATAGAACTGATCAACGTATACAATTTTTTTCATGATTTTATTGAAGATTTCTGTCATGTGGAAAAGATCGAGCAACCTATCTTTGCAGTACAGATAGCTGAAACCGCTATCATTAACTTTGATCGCGGACACTTGAATCAGATTCTATGGAATCTGTGTCGTAACGCCTGGCGGCATTGCCAGAAAAAAACCGGCAGCATTCAGATCAAATTATCCACAAACGATAGCGAATTCAGAGTAATTCTGGATGTACTGGATGATGGCCCCGGCGTTGATCCCCAACAACTCAAACAGTTATTTGAGCCTTTCTTTACAACCGCAGTGAGCGGCACAGGGCTGGGTCTCTATATTGCACGGGAATTATGTGAATCAAACCACGCATCGCTTGAGTATATTGAAAATGTCACAGGCAGCCAGTTTCGAATCGTTTGCAAGAGCAGCTAATCATGTCCAGCAATCAAGAATGGGTGTCCCCTCCTCCCAATAATTCATTATCCCCCAGTGTACTGATCGTCGACGATGAACCGGATATTATCGAGCTGCTCGAATTAACACTGGCTCGCATGGGAATGCAGGTTGCCAGCACCATGTCGATCAGTGATGCAAAATCGTTAGTGCAATCCAGACAATTCAGTTTGTGTCTGACCGACATGCGTTTGCCTGATGGTGAGGGATTGGAACTGGTTAAATATATTGCCAGGCACTGTTCTGATCTACCGATTGCGGTTATCACAGCCTACGGTACGACAGAAAATGCTGTGGCGGCACTGAAAGCCGGTGCTTTTGATTATCTGGCCAAGCCGGTATCACTCAATCAGTTGCGTGCTTTGGTCAAATCAGCATTAAGCCTGCCATCTACCACGCAGTCGGAATCATCTTCCACCGAAAAATCAAATCATCGTACTTTGCTGGGTAACTCGCAACCCATGCAGCAATTGCGTGCAACTATCGAAAAGCTATCACGCAGCCAGGCAGCCGTTTATATCAGTGGAGAATCAGGTAGCGGCAAGGAACTGGCCGCACGCATGATCCATGAAAGAAGCGCCCGCCATCAGCAGGCATTTATTCCTGTCAATTGTGGTGCAATACCTGAGAATCTGATGGAAAGTGAGTTTTTTGGCTATAAAAAAGGCTCATTCACTGGCGCCGATAAAGATCATGATGGTTTCTTCCAGGCGGCAAACGGCGGCACCCTGTTTCTGGATGAGGTTGCTGATTTACCTTTAACCATGCAGGTGAAACTGCTCAGGGTAATTCAGGAAAAACAGGTCAGAAGAATTGGTGATACCCAGGAAAAAAATATTGATGTACGCATCATCAGCGCCACGCACAAAAAACTCAGTGACTGTGTTGATAATGGTGAGTTCCGCCAGGATCTCTATTACCGGCTGAACGTCATTGAACTCAATATGCCGTCCCTTCGTGAAATGCGGGAAGATATTCCTCTCCTTGCTGAAGCCGTACTTGCCAAACTTTGCCGGGAAAACGGAAGATCGCCCTGCCACTTTGACAAGGCAGCCCTGGCCATGCTGACCGGTTATCATTTCCCAGGCAATGTCCGGGAACTTGAGAATATTCTTGAACGCACACTGGCACTCAGTGCTGACGAGAAAATTGGCAGCACTGAACTACAACTCAAATTCAGGGAAGCCGTCAAACCGGTCGCAGCAGATTCCCATCCGGTTACTGTCGATCAGGGTCTGCCACTTCAGGATTACCTTGATCGGCTTGAGAAGGAATCCATTATCAAGGCATTGGAGCAAAGTCGATACAACCGTACGGCTGCAGCAAAGCTATTGGGAATCACTGTAAGATCCATGCGCTACCGGATGGAGCGGCTTGGATTAAATGAAAAAGACTAGGAGTCCGTCGATTCATTTACTCAAAACCAAACCATCATTCCCGTTAACGCAGGCGATGACTTACCCACAGCGAGGCAGCAAATAACAGCAGCGCGCCGCCTTGATGGGATGCAGCCAGTGGAATCGGTACCACGTGCAGCAGCGTCGCAATCCCCAGACTGATCTGTATCACCAGCATCATTAAAAACAGATGACAGGCCAAGCGTGTCGTAGCCGGCAATTCAACCTTGCGCGCTTTGAACCAGAACAGCGGCACCAGAAATGCCAACATCCAGGCTATTAAACGATGATCAAATTGCACGGTTGCCATATTATCAAAGAAGTTTCGATACCATGGCTCCAGTACAAATATATCGGGCGGGATAAAGTGTCCATTCATCAGCGGAAAAGTATTATAAGACAAGCCTGCGCGAATACCTGCCACAAATCCACCCGACAGCACCATAATAAATATCAATAACGTGAGCGAAAAAGAGAAATGCCGTAATCCCGTCAACGTTTCATACATCTTTTTCTGCTGGTCACTGTGTGGGGATAGCAATCCCATGGCAACCCAGAACATGGCCGCAAAGATCACAAATGCAAGCCCCAGGTGCGCTGTTAATCGATACTGGCTCACATGCGGATCATTCACCAGACCGCTCATCACCATATACCAACCCATGAATCCCTGTAGCCCGCCTAAAACGAATATGCCCGCCAGCTTGATCCCCAGGGGTCGGTCGATCTTTTTCTTGACCAGAAAATAAAGAAAGGGAATAAAGAACACAATCCCGATAAGCCGCCCAAGCAACCGATGAAAATACTCCCACCAGAAAATGCTCTTGAATTCATCAACTGACATGCCTTTATTTACTTTCTGATACTGTGGCGTGGCACGATATTTCTCAAGCAGTTCATCCCAGTCATTTTGAGTAATCGGCGGCATGGTGCCTATAATCGGCTGCCATTCCACAATTGACAGTCCCGAGTTAGTCAGTCGGGTTACACCACCAACAACCACCATGGCAAACACTAGGGCACAACAAATTAATAACCAAATCGCGATAGGTTTCTGCATAGACATTAAAAATAAAATTATTTCGGAAGTTTAATTAGATCAGGTGGTTGTGGGAATCCTATTTGACGCGCATCAGACGCTGCTTGTCACGTTCCCATTCTTTCTGCTTCTCGGATTCTCGCTTGTCATGCTGCTTCTTGCCTTTTGCCAGCCCGATCTCCAGCTTAATTCTACCTGCTTTATAGTGCATATCCAATGGAACCAGGGTGTAACCCGCTCGTTCAACCTTTCCGATCAATCGTTTGATTTCTTCTGCGTGCAGCAATAACTTGCGCGTTCTTGTCGGATCAGGATTAATATGCGTGGAAGCGGTTTTCAGCGGACTAATATGGCAACCAATAATGTATAATGCACCATTGCGGACAATCACATAGGCTTCTTTTAATTGGACACGCCCGTCACGAATGGCTTTAACTTCCCATCCTTCTAACACCATACCTGTTTCATATTTTTCCTCGATAAAATAATCGTGAAAAGCTTTTTTATTTTGGACAATACTCATGCAGGAATAAAATATATGGAGATTTCTAAAATTTTGTGTATCTTATCAGTTTTTCAGCATTACCTCATTGAAGCAAGGTAATTTACTCTTATGGCAGAAATAGAAAAATCAGTTTTAGTCGGCTATTCCGCAAGCCAGATGTTTACTTTGGTTGACAACGTAGCGGATTACCCAAAATTCCTTCCCTGGTGCGGCGGTACATCAGTCATTCCACAGGATGAAACAACAACACATGCGACTGTCAAGATTGACTACCACCATGTCAAACACAGTTTCACGACAGAAAACAAACGTCATCCACCCGACTTGATCGAGATGACGTTGCTTGATGGTCCGTTTGAACACTTGGACGGACACTGGCGTTTTATTCAGCTATCAGACGATGCATGCAAGATAGAATTCCGTCTGCATTACACGTTTTCGCATAAACTGCTGGAAATGCTGGTTGGGCCGGTATTTCATATGATTGCCAACAGCTTTGTAGAATCCTTTATTGAACGTGCAGATTCAATTTATGGCAATTCATGACAGTATTTATTGATGTCGAAATTGTTTATGCGTTGTCTGATAACCAGGTCTTAAAAAAATTAGAAGTTCCTGTCGGCACAACAGTTGCACACGCAATCCGGCAATCGGGCATTATTGATCAGTTCCCGGACATTGATCTATCCAAAGACTCACTCGGCATATTCAGCCAATTTGTTCAAGGCAACGCCATCCTGCAACCCCGCGACCGAATTGAAATCTATCGCCCCTTGATTATCGACCCTAAAGAGGCCAGAAGACACCGCGCAAAATCAAGGAAGACCGCCTCGTAAAAACCGTTCTCAAGAACTTTATTTTCTGAGATAGGATCCAGGATGACCTGCACTTCAATCATCCGATCTGGACAGAGCATGAATCTATCGTCAAACTGGGAAACAACAGGAATAACGATGAGAATGGGCCAGATAATACCTGGCCCATGTGGCAGTTACGCAATAATGGCCAGCAATTTTGCGAGAATTGCATTAACCATGGGCTGGAATGCGCCCAGAAAATTATCCAGCTGCAATATGCCTACTACGAAAATCAATAAACCACCTGTCGTAATTCCATATTTCAAGCCAGTTGCAAAATTAACCGATGCCGGTGCACGTGTGTAGGTATCATTTGAGAATCCCAGAAATATCCTTAATATACCCAGTAGAATACCTGTAGCAATACATCCAAAAAACAAATGAAGCGCGCAATGCACTCTGTCCCATAAACCCTGATCAGCCAGTTCAAGACTGGAAAAACGCAGGCAAACAACAATAACAAACAACAAGACCAGTGAATTCCAGAATCCACCAAATCTCATCCTCATCTCATTCTCAAAACTCATATAGTTATCTCCCTAAATATATAGACCCAAAGTAAAACATGCAGAATATCAGTATTGGTTTCTCTGTTTTGCAAATATTACCACGCCAATAAGGCAATTGATCAGTTTTAATTCTGCCCGTTTTGAAGAAATTTTATCAAACCAGAATTTCATATTTCTGAAAGAAATTTCTTTATCCAGAAAAAATATAATTCTCTTAAAATATCAATTTGATCAATCAAAAACATAGATATACCGAGTATTTCTCATGTTATTTGTATCTTTTACATTGCCGATTTGTAGTAGAATCACGATTCCATAAGCCTGATATTTATTTTTTAGGACAATAATACACAATCAATACAATGGATTAATCGTTACACTCGTTAATATTTGGCATACCCGCGTCACATCAGATAAAAAAGATTATCAATTGGAGCATAAAGGATGAAACAAGCAATTCTTTTATTTTGCATCATGTTTTTCTGCACCAGCATTGCCTTCTCAGGTCAGGACAGGCTTGATCTGAAATCACAGGCTGTTATGGTATTGAATACCGAAAATAATCACATTATCTATGACAAGAATTCTGATGAGATCCTGCCGATTGCTTCCATTACGAAACTGATGACTGCGATGGTAATACTGGATGCAAATCTGCCATTCCATGAAAAAATTACTATTGATGCAGCTGATGTTGATAAATTAAAGAATACTACTTCGCGGCTAGTCGTCGGAACCAGTTATCCACGATACGAATTGCTTCGACTCGCGTTAATGTCATCCGAAAATCGGGCCGCAGCCGCCTTAGGCCGCACCTATCCGGGAGGAATCCAGACGTTTGTCAATGCCATGAATAAAAAAGCACTGACCCTGAAAATGTTTAGCAGTCATTTTGTCGAGCCTACAGGCCTCAGCAGCCACAATGTATCCACAGCGCGCGACCTCGCAAAATTAGTTATCGCATCGAATGATTATGCGACTATTCGTGATTTCTCAACCACTTCCCAGCACAAGATATCCCCTGAGAATAAAAAGCACCAGTTACAATTTGTCAATTCCAATAGTCTGGTTCGCAGTCAAAACTGGGAAATCGATGTATCAAAAACCGGCTACCTGCATGAAGCAGGCCGCTGTTTAGTGATGCAGGCCAACATTACCGGCAAATCAATCGCCATTATCCTGCTGAACTCATCAGGGAAAAACACCCGCATCGCGGATGCCAACCGCGTAAAGAAATGGATGGAAAGCAGCCAATACCGCAAGCAAGTCTAATTCAATCGATAAATAGCGCTATATTTGGTCTTAAGGTAATCAGTAAAACAGGCCGGATTTAACGATTCGCCCGTAACACGCTGTACCAGTTGCTGTGGAGTATACAGTTTGCCTTGCGAGTGAATCTTTTTATTCAACCAGTCCTTAATCGGTTCAAAATTCCCGCTTGCCACATAGTCCGCAGTATCCGGCAAATCATGGGTCATCGCCCTGTAAAACTGACAGGCATACAGGGCGCCCAGCGCATACGATGGAAAGTAGCCGAAAGCCCCGCTACTCCAGTGGGAATCCTGCAAAACGCCCAGCGTATCAGTCGGCGGCGTAATACCGAGATACTTCATCATCAGCTCATTCCAGATTTCCGGCAGATCATCCACGCGCAGCGAGTCATCAAACAAGCCTTTCTCAATTTCGTAACGCAAAATGACATGCAAGGGATACGTGAGTTCATCCGCCTCCACCCGTATAAAATCAGGTTTGCACGTATTCACTGCACAATAGAACGAATCAACCGTCACACCGCTCAGCCTGTCAGGAAATATTGCGTGAATTGTAGCGAAATAATGACGACAAAACCCTTCACTCTGCGCAATCATACGCTCCCAGAACAGGGATTGAGACTCATGAATTCCCATCGTCAGCGATTCAGAAACCGGCAAATCACCCCATTCAAGCGTACGGCCTTGTTCATAGAGCGCATGACCTGTTTCATGAATCACTGCGTACAGCGACTCTATAAAATTATTTTCCTTATAACGCGTGGTAATACGAACATCCGTCGGATGACTTCCCCCGCAGAATGGATGAATCGATACATCCATACGCCCCTGATCAAACCGGAAACCAATATCCTTGCATATCCTGCGGGCCAGTGCCTCCTGTTTCTCAATTGGAAACTGCCCCGACAGAAAAGAAGTATCCGGTTGAAATCGGCTCTCACGAATCATCTGGATAAATGGAATCAGATCCATCTTAAGCTGCTCGAATACCGGCGTTATGTCACTCATGGTGGTGCCCCGTTCGAACAGACTGATATTGGCGTCATACGCGTTATGTTCAGGAAAGGCATAAGAAGCCCACTCTTTCTTCAACTCCAGAAAACGTTTGATGATCGGTGCAAAATCAGAGAATTTATTTTCCTGCCGAGCCTTTGCCCAGACAGGCTGACCACGGGAACCCAATTCAGCCAGTTCCTGCACCAGTCGTTTCGGAATTTTCACCTCCAGCTCATAGCTGCGGCAGGCCTCATCGATATTACATCGCTCAATCGCATTGAAAGTATTGATGCCTTCATCTTTTAATGCAGCCAGACAATCCCCAATGCCGGGATCCGTCATGCGTTCATGAATGATCCCGGCCAGCGCGAATATCTGCCTGGCCCGCGCTTCCGCTGCACCCGGTGGCATCATGACTTCCTGATCCCAGCTGATCGTGCTCATGACTCCACTCAAATGGGAAATCTCCTCAAGTCTTTCAACCAGGTTAAGATAATTTTTATTGAGCATTTTTTAATTAATTTGATTGGATTTATTACAGAGATACTGATAACCGAATGATTATTCTAAACATCCCGCACTTTACTTAAATCAAGCTTCCACTGTTGCGGATCTTCGACGGATACAATTGCATCGGCTGATTTTGCCACATCGATTACTTCGATTGGTATATGGGCATTGGCACGAATCGAAAAAAATATCTTCACCCGGGGCATTGTCAGATTCCTGCTGGATTGCTCCGTCACGACACCCAGATGACCTGATTTAAGCCTTAACAAGGTACCATTTGGATAGATACCGATCGTTTTAACGAATGCATGCAGGATCGTTTCATCAAAGTGCCCATTTTTCCACGATACCATTCTACGAATGGCTTCGGCAGGCTCCCAACCTTTTTTATAGCAGCGATCCGATGTAATCGCATCATACACATCACATACGGCACCCATGCGGGCATACAGGGATAATGCCTCGCCGGACAGTTTTTCCGGGTAACCTTGCCCATCAACACGTTCATGATGATGCAGACATACATCCAGAGCTAGGTCACTTACATCATAGGAAGTCTTCAGCATTTCCCAGCCTTTTCTGGGATGCTCCTTCACGATACTGAATTCCTGATCTGTCAGGCTGCCGGGTTTATTCAGCACTTCATTGGGTATCGCCATCTTTCCGATATCATGCAGCAGCCCGGCAACACCGACTTGCTTTAACTGATCTCCTTTGATACCCAATTGTTTCCCAAGCGCAACCATCAGTATGCAAACCGCCACCGAGTGCAGATAAGTATACTCATCAGCATTCTTCAGCCGGGCCAAACTGAGCAGCGCGTTTGAATTGCGCATCATCGACTGGCTGATCTCGTTAACCAGCAGTTCAGCGCCTTCCGTTTCCAGTGCATTTCCCATGCGTACTTCACTAAACATGGATATGACCGCTTCTTTCGCTTTCGCATGAATTTTCTTCGCTGCTACCAACTCTTCCTGTATCGATACCGGCGTCACCTTTCCTTTCTTACTGGTGACTTGAATATCAGTCTCAGGTATGGGAGCCTGTGCAAGATCGACGGTACTCTTTTCGATGTCCAGACCCTTGTCCGTATCAATCCATACTTCTTTTAATCCACTGGCACACAGCGCATCCAGATCCTTCTGCTTGACCAGTTTGAATGACTTCAGCCAGAACGGATTATCTATCCATTCACCACATATCTCATGAATATACATACCCAATTGAACATCGGTGATTTCAATTTTTTTTAGCATAGGATTAAAAGTAAAGGTAGATTCAAGTTTGAAGTACAACTTTTATAAGATTAACAGGAGGCAAGCTACGTTATTGATCCGGCCATTAAAAACATTGATTAGAGTGTCTCCGTATTCCGGGCCTTCTCACCATGAAAATCGCACTATTTAATGGTTGAATCTATAGTATCTGAGCTTCTTGAACGATCAAATAAAAGAAGCTCAGATGAGAAGCACTACCAGCAGCTCACCAAAGAGCAACGATACCAGATATACGGGTTACGGAAAGCGGGATTTAATCAAACGGAAACTGCGGATGAGGTTAATGTGAATGAATCGACGGTCTGTCGTGAACTCAGGCGTAATAGAGGGCAACGAGGCTGGCGTCCGAAGCAAGCGCAGGAATTGCGTGATAATCGGTGTCAGGTATATAACCGCACCAAAGGATTTGGCCGGAAAGACTGGAATAAGGTGGACGGACTGATTCGACAGGACATGAGCCCAGAGCAGGCATCAGCCCGGCTTGAATTGGAGGGAGAATTATCCATAAGGAGAGCATCTACCAGCACATTTACACTAACAAACGGGCAGTGAGTTGTGGCGGCATTTACGCTGCCAGAAGCCACGGCGCAAGCGGTATGCCAGTGGATTTGATCGTCGTGGCACCATCCGTAGCCGGGGGTCACAGCGCATTGATGAACGTCCAGAGATCGTTGAGCAGAGAGTTCGTATTGGCGATTAGGAAGGTGATACAGTAATTGGCAAGAACCATAAGGGTGTGCTGGTAACGCTGGCAGAAAGGAAATCGCATTATGTCCTGGCTGGTCAATTGCACAGCAAACACAGCGTGGGCGTAACTGTGAAGATCAACAGTCTATTGCGTCTTTACAAGCACAAATACCACACCATGACATTCGACAATGGCAAAGAACTTACGGAACATGAAACCATCGCATCAGAGCTGACAGCAGACATTTACTTCGCACACCCTTATCATTCCTGGGAGCGGGATTGAGCGAAAACAGCAATGGTTTGTTACGACAGTATTTTCCTAAAAATATGGAGTTAACGGATGTTACCGAGAAACAAGTGCAGTGAGCTGTTGACAGACTCAATCATCGTCCACGCAAAGTGCTTGGATTTAGAACCCTGCATGAGGTATTCTTTGGAGTGTCGGTAAGTTACACCAATCAATCATTAAAAGTTGCACTTCGAACTTGAATCCGCTTTTTCTATTACTTAGGGAAACCCTGAACAAGTCATAAATTCAAGGTTTCGAATTTATTGCTTACTAGTTTTGGGTAAATTTCAGATTTCAGAATCATCAGAAATCGTTTTTTTATTACATTTAAGTCAATTATCCGG
>Ga0255338_1000885_pt1 | contig 70888 bp, 72 predicted proteins | sample MeOH1_35cm_T4_19_FD_203715 | JGI IMG/M metagenome (GOLD analysis project Ga0255338, IMG submission 203715) | Sandy soil microbial communities from University of British Columbia, Vancouver, Canada - MeOH1_35cm_T4_195 | ecosystem: Engineered > Artificial ecosystem > Sand microcosm > Unclassified ... | reverse complement strand
TGCCACGCATCCGCGCCGGCCGCGATTGCCCCGAAGGGCAAGCGAAGGCACGCTGTGCACGCCGCGCCTTCCGGTCTTGTGCGCCCTGCGAGGTTGCAGGGAGGTCGACCGTATAACCTATATGGTTTGTTATGTCAAGACGTTTGTGCCGCTGCCAATACCGGCGAAAATGACGTTTCCTCAGACGGGGTCAACTATCCGGCCCGTGCTTCTGCGAGCGGCGCGATTCGAGCATGCCTTCGTGGATGAAGCCGATCGGGCGCACTTCCATCGCCCGCTTCTTCAGCTCGCCGCGCATCTGCAGGTAGTCCTGCTCCATCTGCTCGGTCACCGTCGGCCGGCTGTCGGCCAGCGCTTCGGTGAAGTCCTGCGCGGTCACTTCCTTGGCGTCCACGCCGTTGCGGCGGATGGCGATCAGGCCGGCCCGGCGGGTGACGTCCTCGAGGTCGGCGCCGGTATAGCGCTCGGTCTCGGCGGCGATCGCCTTGAGGTCGACATCCTTGGCCAGCGGCATGTCGCGGGTGTGGATGCCGAGGATCTTCAGCCGTCCCTCTTCGGTCGGCGGCCCGACGTAGAGCAGCTCGTCGAACCGGCCCGGGCGCAGCAGCGCCGGATCGACCAGCCACGGACGGTTGGTCGCGCCGATCACGACGATCGAGTTCAGCTCCTCCATCCCGTCCATCTCGGCCAGGATGGTGTTGACCACGCGCGCGGTGACCTGCGGCTCGTTGGCCTCGCTGCCGCGCGCCGGAACGAGGCTGTCAATCTCGTCGATGAAGATCACGCACGGGGCCACCTGGCGCGCGCGGGCGAACATGCGGCTGATCTGCTGCTCGCTCTCGCCGTACCATTTGGACAGGAGGTCGCTGCTCTTCATCGAGATGAAGTTCGCCTCGGCTTCCTTGGCCACGGCCTTGGCGAGCAGCGTCTTGCCGGTCCCCGGCGGGCCATAGAGCAGGAAGCCCTTGGCCGGCCGGATGCCGAGGCGCTCGAACGCCGCGGGGTTCTTCAACGGCAGCTCGACGCCTTCGCGCAGCCGCTCCGCGGCGTAGTCGAGCCCGCCGATATCGGCCCAGCCGATGGTCGGCGCCTGGACCATGACCTCGCGCATCGCGCTCGGCTGCACGCGCTTGAGCGCGGCACGGAAATCGTCCTTCTCGACCTGCAGGTTCTCGAGCACTTCGGTCGGAATCTCGCGCGCGTCGAGGTCGAGCTTGGGCATGATCCGCCGCACCGCCTCGATCGCCGCCTCGCGCGCCAGCGCGGCGAGGTCGGCACCGACGAAGCCGTGGGTCGAGCGGGCGATTTCGTTGAGGTCGACCCCCTCGCCGAGCGGCATGCCGCGGGTATGAATGCCGAGGATCTCGCGCCGGCCCTTCTCGTCGGGCACGCCGATGATGATCTCGCGGTCGAACCGGCCGGGGCGGCGCAGCGCCTCGTCGAGCGCTTCCGGGCGGTTGGTGGCGGCGATGACCACGAGGTTGGAGCGCGCCTGCAGCCCGTCCATCAGTGTCAGCAGCTGGGCGACGAGCCGCTTCTCGGCCTCGCCCGAGACCTGACCGCGCTTGGGCGCGATCGAATCGATCTCGTCGATGAAGATGATCGCCGGGGCCGAGCGCTGCGCTTCCTCGAACACCTCGCGCAGCCGTCGCTCGCTCTCGCCATAGGCCGAGCCCATGATCTCGGGCCCGTTGATGGTGAAGAACGTCGCGTCGCTTTCGTTGGCGACCGCCTGGGCGAGGCGCGTCTTGCCGGTGCCCGGCGGGCCGTGCAGCAGCACGCCCTTGGGCGGATCGACGCCGAGGCGAGTGAACAGCTCGGGATAGCGCAGCGGCAGCTCGACCATCTCGCGCAGCTGCTTGATGGTCTCGTCCATCCCGCCGACGTCGTCGTAGTTGATGATCCCGCGGCTGTCGCGCGGCTCCTCGAACTCGGCGCGCAACTCGACCTCGGTGTTCTCGTCGATGTGGACGATGCCCTTGGGCACGGTGGCGATGACCTGCAGGCGGATCTGTGTCAGCGCGTAGGCCGGGGCGTTGAACATCCGGCGCACGTCGGCCGGGACGTCGGTCACCGGCTGCTGGCCGTGCGTGGCGACGAGGTCGCCGGCGGTGAGCGGGCGCTTGAAGAACACCCGCTTGAGCGCTTCGCCCGGCCCCTGCAGGCGCATCTCGCGCTGCGCCGGGGCGAACACCACGCGGCTGGCGGGGCGCGATTCGACGCGGCGGATCTTGACGTGCTCGCCCGAGGAAGTGTCGGCGTTGGCCCGCTGCAGGCCGTCGAGGCGGACGACCTCGAGCGTCTCGTCCTCGTCGTAGGCCGGCAGGGCGATCGCGGCAGTGACGCGCTTGCCCTCGATCTCGACCGCATCGCCTTCGGTGATGCCGAGCGCCTGGAACGCGGTGCGCGGCATGCGCGCGACGCCGCGGCCGCTTTCCTCCTGCCGCGCGGCGGCGACCTGCAGCCGGATTGCGCCCTTCTCGAGTGTCGCTGCGTCCGCTTCGGCCATCCGCCCTCTCGCTTGTCGTTTGCTGGAGGGAAGCTAGGAACCCCCGCCCGGGAATGCAAACCGGCGAGGCGCGCGAAAGTGCCGCCAGGGTTGCCGCGAGGCGGTCCGGCGAAGGCCAAAAAAAAGCCCGACCGTTGCCGGCCGGGCCTTGGAAGTTTTGGGAGAGGATGCCTGAAAGGCAGGCTCTAACTGCGCCGGTGGCCGCCATTTCGCAAGTGCGAAAAGCGCAATTCGAGTTGAGAAATTTGCAACTCTCCTGTAGCACATTGAATCTTCGTGGTTACATGAGAAACTAGGCTCACTGCGGAAGGGGCCACTTGCCTCACCCGGCTGAACGTGTTGCATCGCACAACAGGCGGCGCCCGACCCGATCGCGCAATGTCTCGCGCGCCGCGCGGGTGCCGTGACACGGCCCGGGCAATCGCCTAGGGCCGGGACGTTTTTCGCGGAGTCATCGATGAACAAGCTCTTCCCCGATGCCGCAGCTGCGCTCGACGGAGTGCTGCGCGACGGCCTGCTGATCGCCGCCGGCGGCTTCGGCCTGTGCGGCGTGCCCGAGCGGCTGCTCGGCGCGATCCAGGCGAGCGGGGTCAAGCACCTCACGTTCGCCAGCAACAACGCCGGGATCGACAACGAGGGCATCGGCAAGCTGCTGCGCACCCGGCAGGTGGCGAAGATGATCAGCTCCTATGTCGGCGAGAACAAGGAGTTCGAGCGCCAGTACCTCGCCGGCGAGCTCGAGGTCGAGTTCTGCCCCCAGGGCACGCTCGCCGAGCGGATGCGCGCGGGCGGCGCGGGCATTCCCGGGTTCTATACGAAGACCGGCGTCGGGACCCAGGTGGCAGAAGGCAAGGAGACGAAGGTGTTCGATGGCGAGGAATACGTCCTCGAGCGCGGCATCTTCGCCGACCTCAGCATCGTCAAGGCGTGGAAGGCCGACGAGACCGGCAACCTGGTGTTCCGCAAGACCGCGAGGAACTTCAACCTGCCGGCGGCGACCTGCGGCAAGGTCTGCGTGGTCGAGGTCGAGGAAGTGGTGCCCGTGGGCAGCCTCGACCCCGACGGCATCCACCTCCCCGGCGTCTACGTGCAGCGGATGATCGTCGGCGCGCCGTACGACAAGAAGATCGAGTTCACGACCACGCGCGAGCGGGAGGCCGCGTGATGGCTCCTGACACCAAGGGCTGGACCCGCGACCAGATGGCCGCCCGCGCGGCGCAGGAGCTGCACGACGGGTTCTACGTCAACCTCGGGATCGGCATTCCGACGCTGGTGGCCAATCACATCCCGGCGGGGATGGACGTGACGCTGCAGTCGGAGAACGGGATGCTCGGGATCGGCCCGTTCCCTTATCCCGACGAAGTCGACGCCGACCTGATCAACGCCGGCAAGCAGACCGTCAGCGAGCTGCCCAGGACCGCCTACTTCGACAGCGCGGCGAGCTTTGCGATGATCCGCGGCGGGCATATCGACCTTGCGGTGCTCGGCTCGATGGAAGTCTCCGAGCGGGGCGACATCGCCAACTGGATGATCCCCGGCAAGCTGGTCAAGGGCATGGGCGGGGCGATGGACCTCGTCGCCGGGGTCAAGAAGATCATCGTGGTGATGGAGCATGTCGCCCGGAACGGGGACCCGAAGTTCATCCCCCAATGCACGCTGCCGCTGACCGGCAGGAACGTGGTCGACATGATCATCACCGACCTCGCCGTGTTCCAGCGGCCCGACCACCAGAGCCCGTTCAAGCTGATCGAACTCGCCCCCGGCGTCAGCAGGGACGACGTCGCGGCCAACACCACCGCGCATTACGTGAGCTGACGTGGGCTACACGCTCGTCACCGCCAACCGGAACTATTCGAGCTGGTCGCTGCGGCCGTGGCTGCTGATGAAGGCGCTCGGTCTTCCGTTCGAGGACCGGCTCGAGCCGTTCGCGAAACCCGACAACTACGAGGATTTCCGCCGGTTCTCGCCAACCGGGCAAGTGCCGTTGCTGCTCGACGGCGAGAGGGCCGTGTGGGATTCGCTCGGCATCACGATGTACTTGGCCGAGCGCCATCCGGGCGTGTGGCCGCAGGACGAGGACGCACGCGCCTTCGCGCAGTGCATCGTCGCCGAGATGCACGGCGGCTTCGGCGCCTTGCGCAGCGATTGCACGATGAACGTCGGCGTACGGGTGGCACCCAAGCCGATGTCGGAGGGCCTGAAGCGCAACGTCGCCCGGGTGCGCGAGCTGCTTGAGGAGGGGCTCGACCGCTTCGGCGGGCCGTGGCTGGCGGGTCCCGCTTTCACGGCCGCCGACGCCTTCTACGCCCCGGTCGCGTTCCGTATCCGCACCTACGGCCTCGACGTCGGCCGCGGTGCCGAATGGGTCGAACGGGTCATCGCCCATCCGGCGATGCGGGACTGGGAAACCCAGGCGCTCGCCGAGACCTGGCGCGAGGAGAGCCACGAAGCCGAGCTCGCCGCCGCCGGCGCGATCACGGCGGATTACCGCCAGGGCTAATCCTCCCTGTCGCGCAGCGATGGGGAGGTGGCGCGCGCCGCAGGCGCGTGACGGAGGGGCCCGCCGCGTCGGCGGCTGTTGTACCGCCGCTCCCCTCCACCGCCCTGCGGGCGGTCCCCCTCCCCATCGCTGTGCGACAGGGAGGATCGGTCTAGCCAAGCGTCGCTCGCCCCGCCATGCTCGCGCTCCCGGGAGTGGAGAGGACAATCCTGCATGGCCGCAACGATGCGCCGCGATTCGCCGTGGCTGGCGCTGGGCCTGCTGACCGCGATCAGCACCGTCGGCTTCATCGACCGCATCGTGATGAACGTGCTGGCGGTGCCGATCCAGGCCGAGTTCGGGCTCAGCGACACCGAAGTCGGGCTGCTGACCGGGTTCGCCTTCTCGATCCTCAATGCGACGCTCGGCATCGTGGTCGCGCGCTATGCCGAGCGCGGGCGGCGGCTGTCGCTGATCGCCGTCGGCACGCTGCTATGGTCGCTCGCCACCGCCGCCTGCGGCCTGGTGACGAGCTTTGCCCAGTTGCTCCTTTCGCGCATCGGCGTCGGGGTCGGCGAGGCGGTCGGGCTGCCGGCGGCGCAATCGGTGCTGTCGGATTATTTCCCGCCCGGCAAGCGGGCGACGGCGATGAGCGTGTTCCTGCTGGCGCCGCCGGTCGGCGCGTTCCTCGGTTCGGCCGGCGGCGGCTGGGTGGCGCAGGAATGGGGCTGGCAGTGGGCGTTCTACATCGCCTCGCTGCCCGGGCTGATGCTGGCGGCGCTGGCGTGGTGGCTGGTCGCCGAGCCGCCGCGCGGCCGGCACGATGCCGAAGCGAGCGGCGAGGTGCCGTCGATCGGAGACGTGCTCAAGCGGCTGCTCGGCCTCAAGAGCGCGCGCCAGCTGCTGTTCGGTTCGACGCTGGCCTCGATGGTCGGCTTCGGCCTCAACGCCTTCTTGGTCTTCGTCTTCGTGCGCAAGTTCGGGCTCTCGCTGGCCCAGGCAGCGCTCTATTCGGGGCTGATCGGCAGCCTGCCCGGCGCGATCGCGGTCATCGCCGGCGGCCGCGTGGCCGATGCGCTGGGAGCGAAAAATCCGGCGGCCTATGTCGCGGTGCCAGGCATCGCGCTGCTGATCGGCGGGCCGATCTACATGCTGGCCATTACGCGCGACGACCTTGCGCCCCTGCTCGGCCTGCTGTTCCTCGCCGGGTTGTTCCAGTACGCCTACCTCGGGGTTACCTTCGGGGTGTTCCAGAACCTGCTGCACTCGCGCATGCGGGCAACGGGGACGGCGCTGCTCAACGTGGTCTACGGCCTGGTCGGCCAGGGCCTCGGCACGCTGCTGGTCGGCACGCTCAGCGACCGGTTCTCGCCCGCTTACGGACCGGCGGAAGGCCTGGTCCACGCGCTGCTGATCGCCTCGACGATCTACCTCTGGGCCGGGGCGCATTACCTGCTGGCGGGGCGGCACCTGGCGGCGGATCTGGCGGCGGTCAGGGAGGGGTGAACGTCGCGTTCGGCGGCTGGATTCCCCCTGTGTTGCGGGCAGCCCCTCGCCATGCGATATTTTGTCAGGGGAGATCGTCTCATGGGACTACTCGCAGGACTGTCGCCCTTGTTGCTGGCTGCGGGAACGCCTGCTTCTGACCAATGCAATCCAATTCCGGGCTATGAGCTCGCCCTGGCCGATCAAGCCGTCCGCTGGATCGTGATCGGGGAGATCCACGGTACTAACGAAATACCCGCGCTTTTCGCCGACGCCGTGTGCCTGACGGCGCGCTCGCGCCCGCTCATCGTCGCGCTGGAGCAACCGGCATCGGACCAGGGTGCGATCGACGAGTTCATCCGGTCTGACGGCAGTGTCGAAGCGAAACGCAAGTTCCTGGCCACGCCGATGTGGAATTCCGCTTTCCAGGACGGACGGACGAGCGAGGCTTACTTCAGCCTGTTCGAGACCCTGCGGCAAATGTACGCTGATCGCCGGATCATCTCGGTAGTGGCCTTTCAGCCATCGGGACTTACCGAACGCCCGACCCCGGCCGGCTATGAAAAGGCGATGGCGGACAGGCTGGCCGCGGCTGCCATGGATGGCACGACCGTGATAGCGCTGGTCGGCAACGCGCACGCCATGCGAACCGAGGTCCCTTGGGGGGACAGGTATCTGGCGATGGCTGGCCATCTCCCACGCGAAGCGACGCTGGCGTTCAACACTGTATTCGACGGCGGTGAGGTCTGGAATTGCAGGGGCCAGCCGGTCATCTGCGGCCCATCGACGTCCCCTTCCCGCGGCAATCCGCGTTCGCGGGGAGTCGAGGTGCTTCAAGACGACGGCCCTTATTCGGGCGTGATCTATCTGGGCACCTCGACCACGGCGTCGCCGCCTCAGGCTAATCCAGCAGCGACACCGGGATAAGGCTCTACGCCTTCGCCCCGTCCTAGCGATGCAAGGATGGGGACGATGTCGGATTAGCCCAGCGCCGCCTTGAGATCGGCGACGAGGTCGGTCTTCTCCCACGGGAAGAAGTCGCCTTCCGCCTTGCGGCCGAAGTGGCCGTAGGCGGCGGTCTTGCGGTAGATCGGCTTGTTGAGCCCGAGATGCGTGCGGATGGCGCGCGGGGTCAGGCCACCGAGCTTGTCGATCGACTGGATCGCCTGCTCGATCCGGTCGTCGCCGACGGTGCCGGTGCCGTGGGTGTCGACGTAGAGCGACAGCGGCTTCGACACGCCGATGGCGTAGGCGAGCTGGATCGTGCAGCGCCGGGCGAGGCCGGCGGCGACGATGTTCTTGGCGAGGTAGCGGGTGATGTAGGCCGCCGAGCGGTCGACCTTGGTCGGGTCCTTGCCGCTGAACGCGCCGCCGCCGTGCGGCGCCGCACCGCCGTAGGTATCGACGATGATCTTGCGCCCCGTGAGGCCGGCGTCGCCGTCTGGCCCGCCGATCTCGAACGAGCCGGTCGGGTTGATGTGGTACTCGGTCTCGGCCGACAGCAGGTTCGCCGGCAGAACGTCGGCGATCACCCGCTTCACGTAGGCGTGCAGCTCGGCTTCCTTGTCGCCTTCGTCGTAGCCCTTGGCGTGCTGGGTCGAGACCACGATCGCGGTCGCCGCCACCGGCTTGCCGTTCTCGAAGCGCAGCGTGACCTGGCTCTTGGTGTCGGGCTCGAGGAACGGCGCCGCGCCCGAATGGCGGTCGGCGGCCATGCGCTCGAGGATCTTGTGGCTGTAGTCGAGCGTCGCCGGCATCAGGTCGGGTGTCTCGTCGCAGGCGAAGCCGAACATGATGCCCTGGTCGCCCGCGCCCTCGTCCTTGTTGCCGGCAGCATCGACGCCCTGCGCGATATGCGCCGACTGGCCGTGCAGGTTGTTCTCGAAGCGCAGCGTCCGCCAGTGAAAGCCGGCCTGCTCGTAGCCGATCTCGCGCACGGTATGGCGAACGGTCCGTTCGATCTCCTCTTTCGCTCCGGGCGCCCAAAAGCCGTTCTCGGCCCAGTCTTCACGGCTCTCGTCGTAGACCGGCTTGCAGCGAATCTCCCCCGCCAGCACCACCAGCTGGGTGGTGGTCAGCGTCTCGCACGCCACGCGCGCCTCGGAATCCTTGGACAGGAACAGGTCGACGACGGCGTCGGAGATCTGGTCCGAAACCTTGTCCGGATGACCTTCGGATACGCTTTCGGAAGTGAACAGGTAACTCTGGCGCATGCTGGCCCTTCCCTCGGGTAAAGTTGCGCCTCTTTTGCCGGTATCGCCGCCTAGGGCAAGCGGGTGATCAAATAGGATTCGTCGTTGAACCACAATTCCCCGTATCGGCGCAGGACCGCGCGGGTCGCCTCGAGGTAGCCGGGCCCGGTCATCGCCTCGGTCACCCGCCGGTCGTCGATCTGCGCGACGTAGACCGCGGCGTTCCAGGCGGCGAGCAGGGTGGAGGTGCCGATCGTCGCCCCTTCGCGGTCGATCTCGTCGGGCAGCGTATGCATCTCGTAGCGGAACAGCGCGCGCGAGGCGGGCAGCGGATCGAACACGTAGTCGTCCGCGGCTTCGCCCATCGCCGAGCGCGTCGCCTCGACCAGCTCGTGGCGCGAGGTGACGAACGGGTCCTCGCCCGGCCACACCCGCTGGATGATCTCCATACCCGGATCGTTGCCGGCCGAATGGATCCCGAGCAGGCGCCCGCCCGGCCGCAAGGCGCGGGCGAGCGGCGCGAGGATGCGCTCGGCCTTGAACGTCACCGGCGCCCGCAGGCGGAACGGCTGGCTGGCGAGCACGAGATCGAAATCGGCGACCGGTTCGCCGCGGCGGGGGATCGCGCGGTCGAGGATGAAGCGGCAGTCCTCGCGGTAGAGCACCAGCACCGTCGGGGTTTCGGGCACCAGCCGGCCGGTCTTTGCATCCACGCGGGTGGTCCAGTTTTCGCCGAGGAAGCCCTGCAGGTCCTGGATCTGCTGCTCGAACTCCGCCGTGGTCGTCCCCGTCAGCACCACTTCGCGCCACACCAGCTTCCTGCGCTCCGCCTCGCTCGCCGGCCACAGCCACGGTGCGCGGGCGTAGGACATGTTGGTGATGGCGAGGACCATCTCGGGATGCTCGAACAGCCGGTCGGGCACCTTGTCGAGCGCCAGGCGGACGTCTTCGAGGCTGATCTCCTTGCCGGCGATGAAGAATGGCAGGCGCGGGAAGCATCGGTGCATCTTGCGGATCAGCCGCGCCAGCACCGTGCCGTCGCCGATCCCGGCATCGAAGATGCGGATGGCCGGCTGCTGCGGCGAAATCTGGTCGAGCTCGCGCGCCACGCGATCGGCGACGACCCACTTTTCCGAGCAGGTGTTGACGAACAGCAGATAGTTCTGCCGGTTGTCATAGAAGCGGAAGCCGGTCTCGGCGGCCTCGGGCGGCAGGTCGTTGGCCGCTTCGGGCAGCTCGGCAGACGGCATCGGGGCTCTCCTCCTCCGACGGGAAGGGGCGAGCCTATCCGACGCGCCGGCGGGTGGCAATCAGCGCCGCGGCGATGGCCAGCACCGCCCAGGCCAGCGGCAGGCCGTTGCCGAGCCGCGCGAACGGCGTCGGCGGCGCGGCGCGCGGGACCAGCCCGTCGATGCGGCCGGCGCGGTGCATCGGCAGCCATGCCTGCACCACGCCGCGCGGGTCGATCACCGCGCTGATCCCGCTGGTGGTCGCGCGCAGCACCGGCAGCCCTTCCTCGATCGCCCTGAGGCGCGCCTGCGCCAGGTGCTGCGGCGGGCCGTAGCGGCCGAACCAACCGTCGTTGGAGGGATTGAAGATGTAGTCGGGCCGGTGCCCGCGCTCCACCACTTCGCCCGAGAACACGATCTCGTAGCACACCTGCACCCCGGCCTTGCCCTTGAGCCCGAGGTCGAGCGTGCGCGCCCCGGGACCGGGGATGAAGTCGATCGTTCCCTCGACCAGCCGGCTGAGCCCGAGCGGCTCGAGCACCGGGCGCATCGGCAGGTACTCACCGTAGGGCACGAGATGCGCCTTGGCGTAGCCGCCGAGAATCTCGCCCCCGGCATCGAGCGCGGTGACCGCATTGTACGCACCGACCGCCCGCCCGCCTTCGATCCGCAGGTCGACCGCGCCAGTCAGCAGCACGCTGCCCGGACCGATCACGCGGCCGATGCGCCGGCGCGCGAACAGCGGATCGCCGAGCGCGGTCATGCGGTCGTAGAAGCGCTGCGGATAGCCCGGGCGCAGGTAGTCGGCGAGGCCGGATTCGGGCCACAGCACCACGCGCGGCAGGCCCGGGCTGTGCGACAGGCTGTTCTCGGCCAGGCGAACGAAGTTGGCTTCGTAGTAGAACGGGTCGGTCAACCGCGGCTGGGCGAGGCCCGGCTGCACCAGCGTGAACGGCAGTCGGCCCGCCGGCGGCGCGCTGGCAGCGGGCAGAAACATCCCGCCGGCGACGAGCGCGGCGACGAGCAGCGCCGGCAGCGGGCGCCGCGCGCGCAGCAATGCGGCGAGCCCGGCCGCCAGCAGCACCGCGAGGCCCGAAAGCGCGTAAGTCCCGGTCCACGGCGCCAGCGCGGCGAGCCCCGGCCGGTCGAACGGCCCGAGCAGGACCATCGCGAAGGGATTCCACGCATAGCCGGTGAAGACCGTGGCGCGGAGCATCTCCGACACCGTCCAGCAGCCCGCGAACGCAAGCGCGAAGGCCCGGCCGAGGCCGCGCCCGGCGATCGCGCGCCCGCCCAGCGCAGCCAGGGCCGGATAGACCGCGAGGTAGAGCGACAGCAGCGGCACCGCGACCCAGCCGAGCACGGCGGGCATTTCCGCCTGGTAGGTGAAGGCGGTGGCGATCCAGTTGTTGCCGAAAGTGAAGTGGCCGACGCCGAACAGCCAGCCGAGCAGCGCTGCGCGCTTGGCGTCGGGCGCCTCGGCGACGAGCGCGGCGAACGCGGCCATTGCCAGCAAGGCGACCGGCCACCATCCGAGCGGCTGGAATCCGGTTGCGGCGATGACGCCAAGCGCGACCGCCGTAAGGCGCGGGCGTTTGCTCAGGAACGGCCAGAGGCCCGCGAGGCGCGACATGACGCTTCCGTGCCGTGCCCCGGCCTCGGGCGCAAGTGTCAGCTTACGGCTTCGAGCGCCTCTTCATCGCCATCGTCGGACGGGCGCGAACGGCGGCTGCGGCGCGGACGCGGAGCCTCCTCGTCGCGCGCGATCGACGGTGGCAGAACGGCGGCATCGAAGCCGGCCTCCTCCGCTTCGTCGCTCCCGGCGGCATCGCTCTCGGCGGTGCCGTTGGCCGGGCGGTTGCGGCCGCGCGAGCGCTGGCGTGGGCCGCGTTCTTCGCGGACGAACGGGTTGCGCTCGACGTCGCCGGACTCGTCGGCTTCGCTGCCGCGCTCGCCTTCATCGGCAGGCTCTTCGTCGCGCTCGCGGTTCTGGCGCTGCGGCTGGCGCGCAACTTCTTCGGCAGGTTCGAATTCGTCGCCGTCATCGAACGAGGAATCGCGATCGCCGTCGCGATCGAACTCGCGCCGCGGGCGCTGGTCGTCGCGCTGCACGCGGCTGTCGGCGACAACGCGGAAATAGTGGTCGGCGAACTGCAGGTAGTATTCGGTCTGCACCCGGTCGCCGTTGAGCGAGGCGTCGTGCGCCAGCTTCTTGTACTTCTCGAGCATCTGGGGCGCATTGCCGCGGGCCCGGCTGTCGATCCGGTTACCCTGGCTGCCGCCGCCCTGACCACGATTGCCACCACGGCCGCGGCGGCGATTCTGGTTTCGATTTTGATTCAAAGGAAATCCGTTTCCTTAACTAGACCGGCACGCCGGTCGCATGACCCCGGCCACGGCGCCCAAGCGGGCGCTGCGTGGATCCCCATCTGCACTATTGGCGGGCTCTTGCCGTCAATTCCCAAGCAAATGATGGAGTGTATGGCCCGGTGCCGGCTTTCGCCTCCCCACCGCTGGCCTGATTTGAGAGGTAATCACTCGCAGGCTATTTGCCAAGCCCTAATCGCAAGACGAGGGCGCGCGGGCGATTGGCCAGATCGCGGCGGAGTTCGGCGGTGAACCCGGCGCTGGCGGCGATGGCGGCGACGGCTTCGGCCTGCGAGGAGCCGATCTCGATTACCGCGGTGCCGCTTTCGGCGAGCAGGCCGGGCAACTGCGGGATCAGGACGCGGTAGTCGTCGAGACCTTCCGGTCCGGCGAACAGCGCCCCTGCGGGTTCCCACCGACGTACCGCCGGAGCTATCGGCGCGTCATCTTCCACGTAGGGCGGGTTGGCGAGAATGAGGTCGAAACGGCCGAGATCGTCGGCCCAACCCGGCTCGTTCCAATCGCGCAAGAGAAGCTGTACGCGCGAGCCGAGCCCGAGCCGGCCGGCATTTTCCTCGGCAAGCCGCAGGGCGGCTGCGGAGCGATCGATGCCGACACCGTCCGCTGCGCCGCATTCGGCCAATGCCGTCAGCATCAACGCGCCTGACCCCACGCCGCAGTCGAGCACACGCCGCGGCCTGGGACAGGCGTCGAATGCCGCTGCCACGGTCGTCTCGCTGTCCATCCGCGGGATGAGCACGCCGGGGCCGACGGCAAACTCGCGACCGTAGAATTCCTTGCGACCGAGAATGTAGGCGACCGGCTCGTGTTCCTGGCGGCGCGCGACGAGCGAGTCGAAGCCCGCCGGCGCCTCGTCCTGCATGTGCCGCAGCAACAGGTCCGATCGGCTGACCCTCAGCGCCTCCGCCATCAGCAGCTCCGCGTCGAGGCGAGCGGTGTCGGATACCATGGACAGCCGTGCAGCGGCCGTGCGCAGCGCCTCGGCGACCGTAGTCACTCGCCGAGCGCCGCCAGCCGCTTGGCCTCGTCCTCGGCAATCAGCGCGTCGATCAGCTCGCCGAGGCCGGGGCCGGCGAGCACTTCGTCGAGCTTATGCAGCGTCAGGCCGATGCGGTGGTCGGTCACGCGGCCTTGCGGGAAGTTGTAGGTGCGGATGCGCTCCGAGCGGTCGCCGCTGCCGACCATCGCCTTGCGCGCCTCGGCCTCGACGCCGTGGGCTTCCTCGCGCATCTTCTCGTAGAGCCGCGCGCGCAGCACCTGCATCGCCTTGGCGCGGTTCTTGTGCTGGCTGCGCTCGTCCTGCTGGATGACCACGAGGCCCGAGGGCAAGTGCGTGATGCGCACCGCGGAATCGGTGGTGTTGACGTGCTGCCCGCCGGCGCCGCTGGCGCGGTAGATGTCGATCTTGAGGTCCTTGTCCTCGATCTGCACGTCGACTTCGGTCGGCTCGGGCAGCACCGCCACGGTCGCCGCCGAGGTATGGATGCGCCCGCCGCTCTCGGTCACCGGCACGCGCTGGACACGGTGGACGCCGCTCTCGAACTTGAGCTTGGCGAACACGCCGCTGCCGGAGACGTTGGCGACGATCTCCTTGAAGCCGCCGACGTCGGCGGGGTTCATGCTGATCGGTTCGACGCGCCAGCCCTGCTCGGCGGCGTAGCGTTCGTACATCCGGTAGAGATCGCCGGCGAACAGCGCCGCCTCGTCGCCGCCGGTGCCGGCGCGGATCTCGAGCATCGCCGGGCGCAGGTCGGCTGCATCGCGCGGCAGCAGGGCTATAGCGAGGCCGTGCTCGGCCTCGGGCAGCGCCTTGCGCAGGACGGCCAGCTCTTCCTCGGCGATCGCCTGCATCTCGGGGTCGTCGGTCAGCGCGCACAGTTCGGCGATCTCGGCGCGCATCTCGCGCACCTGGGCGGCGGCCTTGGCGACCGGTTCGAGCTCGGCATAGTCGCGGCTCGCGGCGACGAACGCCTCGCCCTCGAGCTGGCCCGAGGCGAGGCGCGCTTCCAGCTCGGCAAAGCGATGCGAAATCTGCGCGAGGCGCTCCTCGGGGATGGTCACGCTCTCATCGCCTCACATCCGCCTTCGTCATCCCCGCGAGAGCGGGGACCTGGTCGGCTCTGCGGCGCCAAAGACGTCGGCCGGGTTCCCGCTATCGCGGGGATGACGAGAAAGAAGGAAGGGGTCACTGCCCCTGGGCCAGGATCAGCGGCGTGACGATCTCGTCGATTTTCCCGGCCCACTCGTCCGGACCGCGCAGCGCGCGCACGACCTGGTTGTCGTCATGAGTGAAGCCGAGGATCACCCGCGCCTCCATCTTCACCGCCTTGTCGAACCGCTTGCGCGGCGAGCCGCTGGCGACGATGTCGGCAGAGAACCCGGCCCGTCGGAGCGCGGCGAGGGCCTGCTGCGCGACACGGAGCGCACGATCGTCCTCGACCGCGAGAACCACGTCGAGCGCATCGACGGCTGACTTGCCCGCGCCTTCGACCAGCATCGCCAGCCGCTCGATTCCCGCCGCCCAGCCGACCGCCGGCGTATGGTCCCCGCCGAGCGTCTCGATCAGCCCGTCATAGCGCCCGCCGCCGAGCACGGTGCCCTGGGCGCCGAGCCGGTCGGTGACGAACTCGAACGCCGTGTGGCGATAGTAGTCGAGCCCGCGCACCAGCGTCGGCGCGCGCTCCCACTTCACGCCCGCGGCATCGAGCCCGTCGCAGACGGTCACGAAGAACCGCTCGGCCTCGCCGCTCATGAAGTCGTCGATCCGCGGGGCGTCGTGGACCAGCGCCTTGTCGCGCGGGTCCTTGCTGTCGAGGATGCGCAGCGGGTTCCTCTCGAGCCGTTCCTGCGAATCTTCGCTGAGCGCATCGCGCGCCTCGCGGAAGTGCTCGACCAGCGCCATGCGCCAGGCCTCGCGGCTCGGCGCGTCGCCGAGCGTGTTGAGGTGCAGCGTCACCCCGTCGGCAATGCCGAGTTCCTGCAGGAGCTGGTCGGCCATCGCCAGCAGCTCCACGTCGGCCTGCGGTTCGGCCGCGCCGATGATCTCGGCGTCGAGCTGGTGGAACTGGCGGTAGCGGCCCTTCTGCGGCCGCTCGTAGCGGAACAGGGGCCCATGCGTCGCGACTCTCAAGGGGGCGTACTGCTGCCAGCCGTCGGTCAGCCAGGCGCGCGCGATGCCGGCGGTGAACTCGGGTCGCAGGGTGAGCGATTCATCTCCGCGATCGAGGAACGAGTACATTTCCTTCGCCACCACGTCGGTCGTCTCGCCGAGCGAGCGGGAGAACACCTCGGTCTTCTCGAACACCGGCATCTCGACCCGGCGGAAACGGTAGAGCTTGCGCACGCGCTCGAACGTTTCGACCACGTGCGCGAAAGCCTCGGCTTCGGCGCCGAAGATGTCCTGCGTGCCGCGGATGGGGCGCGGAGTTTCGATCCTGCTCATTGGCGCGGCGCTTAGCGATTAATCGTGCCGTTCGCAAAGCGTGCTCGACGGTACGTCGCCTAAGCGGTTGCGAATGCGACTATATCCGGCCAAGGCGGGCCGATGACGAATTGCCGTACGGTCGCCCCGCTTTTCGCCGCCCTGCTGCTTGCCTCCGCTGCACCGGGTGCCTCCGCCCAACCAGCCCCGCAATCTGCGCCGACGGCGGTTGCCGCCGAGCGAATGGTGCCTGCGGCGCGCGACCTGCCGTTCCCCGGCGTGATCGATCTCGCCATCGATGCCAGCGACACCCGGCGCGGCGTGTTCCGCGTGGTCGAGACGGTGCCGGTGCCGGCAGGCGCGGACGAACTGGTCCTGCAATTGCCCGAATGGCATCCCGGCAAGCACGACGCGCGCGGGGCGATGAACCTGATTGCCGACGTCCGGTTCGAGGTCGACGGCAAGCCCGCCGCCTGGACGCGCGACCCGGTCGAAACCTATGCCTTCCGCATCCCCCTGCCGCGCGGCGCGAAAAACGTCACCGCGCGCTTCGTCTACACGTCTCCCCTGCAGACCAGCGAAGGGCGGATCGTGATGACGCAGGAGATGCTCAACCTGCAGTGGGAAGCGATGAGCCTCTATCCCGCCGGGCATTACGTGCGGCAGATCCGCTTCACGCCGACGGTCAGGTTCCCGAGCGGCTGGACCGCGTACACCGCGCTCGACGGCAAGCGCGTGCGCGGGGACACGGTGAGCTGGGCGACGGTCGATTACGAGACGCTGGTCGATTCGCCGGTCTTCGCCGGCAAGCATGCGCGCCAGTGGGACCTCGGCCACGACGTCCGGCTGAGCACGGTGGCCGACAAGCCGGAACAGCTCGAATTGAAGCCTGAGAACCTCGCGACGTTCGGGAAGCTCGTCGACGAGACGCTTGCGCTCTACGGTGCGCGGCACTTCGATCATTACGACATCCTGCTGGCCTTGACCGACCGGATGGGCGGCATCGGCCTCGAGCACCACCGTTCGAGCGAGAACGAGTTCGACCCCGACGGCTTTCTCAAGTGGGACGAGAAGGCGTGGGACCGCAACGTCGTGCCGCACGAGCTGAGCCACAGCTGGAACGGCAAGTACCGCCGCCCGGCGGGACTGTGGACGCCCGACTACCGCCAGCCGATGCAGGGCAACCTGTTGTGGATGTACGAGGGGCAGGACCAGTTCTGGGGCTGGATCCTCGCCGCGCGCTCGGGCCTGCAGCCGAAGGAGATCGTGCTCGGCGCGCTGGCAAATTCGGCCGGGCTATACTCGGTCCAGCCGGGCCGGGCGTGGCGTTCGGTCGAGGATACGACGTACGACCCGATCATCGATAAGCGACGGCCGCAGCCCTACCAGACGCTCAGCCGCAACGAGGACTACTATTCGGAAGGCATGCTGGTGTGGCTCGAGGCCGACCAGATCATCCGCGAGGGGACCGGCGGCGCGAAAGGCCTCGACGATTTCGCGCGGGCGTTCTTCGGCATGAACGACGGCGACTGGGGGGTGCTGACCTACACCTTCGACGACATCGTCGCGACGCTGAGCACGGTTTATCCGTACGACTGGGCCTCGTTCCTGCGCACTCGTTTCCAGAGGCCCGGGCAACCCGCCCCGCTCGCGGGGGTGGAGAAGGCCGGCTACCGCCTCGTGTGGAAGGACGAGCCCAACCCCTACGAGAAGGGCCGATCGGGCGATTCGAACTCGATCAACCTGCAGTATTCGCTCGGCGTCTCGCTCGACAAGGAGGGCAAGGTCACCGCCACCTTGTGGGGGAGCCCGGCATTCGACGCCGGCATCGTCAACACCGCGCAGATCGTCGCGGTGGACGGCGAGGCCTACAGCGCCGACGGGCTCAAGAAGGCGATAACCGCGGCCAAGGACGGCAAGGATCCGGTCGAGCTCCTGGTCAGGCGCGGCGACCGCTACCTGACGGTCCCGGTCGATTACCACGGCGGGCTGCGCTGGCCGTGGCTCGAGCCTGCGGGAGAAGGCGAGCAGGGGCTCGACCGGCTGCTCGCGCCGCGCACCCGGCAAGGCCCCGCGTGACGGCGCGGCGCGCCCGCGCTAGACGGAGCGTGTGAGGGACGAGAGCACGAGCGCGGGGATCGGCAACCGGCTGCTGCCGACGCGCTTCCTGGTATTCCTGGCGCTGCTGCCCGCCGCCTTTTTCGCGCACCGCGCGCTGCCGGGACTGCAGCAATGGGCCGACAGCGCGGCGATGGCGTTCGACGCCGCCGCGCTCGTGTTCCTCGTCTCGCTGGTACCGCTGGTGGGCTCTTCCGGCGCCCCCGACATGCGCCGCCATGCCGCCCGCAACGACGCCAACCGCGGGCTGGTGCTGGTGCTGACCACGCTGCTGACGGTCGCCGTGATGGCCGCGATCACCGGCGAGATGGACGGCGCGCAGCGCGGCGAATGGCCGGCGGTCGCCAAGCTGGTCGGCACGCTGCTGTTGATCTGGCTGTTCGCCAACACGGTCTACGCGCTGCACTACGCGCATATGCATTATGCGCAGGGCAAAGGCGGCGGGGACGCCGGCGGACTGGACTTTCCGGGCACCCCGACGCCCGACTACCGCGACTTCGCCTATTTCGCCTTCACCGTCGGAATGACGTTCCAGACCTCCGACGTCGCGATCACCTCGTCGACGCTGCGCCATGTGGTGGTGCTGCACAGCTTCGGTGCATTCGTGTTCAACATCGGCGTGATCGCCTTCACCATCAACACGCTGGGCGGGGGCTGACCCCGGCCTAGCGGCGTCGGACGAGGCGGACACGCCTCGCGCACGCCCCGGACCTGCGGCCGCCTTCGGCCTGAAACACCGTCATCCGGCCTTCGCAAAAGCTCCATTCGAACGTCACAGCGCACGCCTATCGCGCCCTCGCTGCACTGCACAACAAGGGGGAAAGCAATGCGTGAACTCACGATCTGCCTGCTCGTTTCTTCGGCCTTCATCGCCCAGCCGGCACTGGCCGCCGAAGCGGAGGCCGCCGATGCGGCGGACGGCGGGGTCATCGTCGTCTATGGCCAGGGCGAGACGCGCCAGGTGCAGCAGGTCGAGGCCGCGGACATCCAGCTCCTGACGCCCGGCACGAGCCCGATCAAGGCGATCGAGAAGCTGCCGAGCGTGAACATCCAGGCGTCGGATCCGTTCGGCAACTACGAGTGGTCGACCCGCGTCACCATCCGCAGCTTCAGCCAGAGCCAGCTCGGCTTCAACTTCGACGGCATTCCGCTCGGCGACATGCAGTACGGCAACCACAACGGCCTGCACATCAGCCGCATCGTCAGCCCGGAGAACATCGGCTCGGTGCGCGTCTCGCAGGGCGCCGGCGCGATCGGCACGCAATCGACCAACAATCTCGGCGGCACGATCGAAACCTTCTCGGTCGACCCGCTCGACCGCCTCGGCGGCATGGCCAGCGCGACTTACGGCAGCGACGAGACGATCCGCGCCTTCGCCCGCCTCAACGTCGGTACCCCCGACGGCTTCCGCGGCTTTCTTTCCTACGGCTACGGCGCGACCGACAAGTACAAGGGCCACGGCACGCAGGACCAGCACATGGTCAACGCCAAGGGCGTGCTTCCGGTGGGCGAGGGCGAGATCGACGGCTGGTTCAGCTATTCCGATCGGCGCGAGCAGGATTACCAGGACATGTCGCTCGATATGCTCGAGCGGCTCGGTTACGATTCGGACAACACCTTCCCCGACTACGACCTCGCCATCCTGCTGGCCGACATCGGCAACAACCGCGGCGACACCGGCGCGCCGGTGTCGAACGCGGCCGCGGGCACAGTCTATCCGGGCGCCTTCACCTCGGCCGACGATGCCTATTACGACGCCTCCGGGCTGCGCAAGGACACGGTCGGCGCGCTCGGGTACCACACCCCGATCGGCGAAAACGCGCATTTCGCGATCAAGAGCTATTACCACCACAACCGGGGCATGGGCCTGTGGGCCACGCCTTACGTGCCGAGCCCCAATGGCGTGCCGATCTCGATCCGCACGACCGAATACGACATCGACCGCTGGGGCGCGTTCGGCTCGGCCGACGTCGAGCTGGCGATGAACACCGTCACCGTGGGCGGCTGGTACGAGCACAACGACTTCAACCAGGCGCGGCGGTTCTACGGCCTCGAAAGCCGCACCGACCCGGGCCGCTCGTTCCGCGACTATCCGACCAATCCGTTCTTCACCCAGTGGGAGTTCAATTTCACCACCGAGACGCTGCAGTACTACGTGCAGGATTCGATCGATCTCGGGCGGGTGAAGATCAACCTCGGCTGGAAGGGCTTCAAGGTCACCAACCAGGCCGATGCGATCATCAAGGGCGCGTTCCCCGAAGGCCGGTTCAAGACCGAGGACTGGTTCCAGCCGCACGCCGGCGTGGTCTTCACCCTGACCGACCGGGCCGAGGTCTTTGCCGGCTTTACCCAGGCGACGCGCGCCTTCCCGTCGGTCAACGGCAGCATCTGGGGCACCACCCAGGCCGGGTTCGACGCGATCAAGGACACGATCAAGCCGGAAACGTCCGACACCTATGAACTGGGCGCACGCTACAACACGTCGAACTTCAACGGTGTGCTCGGCGTATACCTGGTGAACTTCCACGACCGCCTGCTCGGCGTCGCCAGCGGCCCCGACATCATCGGCAGCCCGTCGGTGCTGCAGAACGTCGGCTCGGTCCGCTCGGTCGGGGTCGAGGCGGCGGGCGACCTCAAGCTCGGGCGCGGCTTCGGGCTCTATGCCTCCTATACCTATACCGACGCGACCTACCGCGACGACGTCGTCGACGGGGCCGGCAAGGTCACCCCGCTCGACGGCAAGACCGTGATCGACGCGCCCAAGCACATGGCCCGCGGCGAGCTCAGCTACGACGACGGCAATGCCTTCGCCCGGGTCGCGCTCAACTACATGTCCAAGCGCTACTTCACCTATCTCAACGACCGTTCGGTTGACGACCGCCTGGTCGCCGATGCCACGCTCGGCTACCGTTTCGGCGAGGACGGGCGCTACGAGATCCAGCTCAACGCCAGCAACCTGTTCGACGAGCAATACATCGGCACGATCAATTCGGCCGGGACCGGCAACAGCGGCGACCGCCAGACGCTGTTGGTGGCCGCGCCGCGGCAGGTCTTCGCCACGCTGAAGGCGGGTTTCTGACCGTGCGGGCCGCCCTGTTCCTTGCCACAGCGCTGTGGGCCACCCCGGCGCTGGCCGAACCCGTGCTGCTGATCTCGATCGACGGGCTGCGGCCCGCCGACGTGATCGAAGCCGAACAGCGCGGCCTCGAGGTCCCCAACCTGCGGCGGTTCGTGGCGGAGGGCGCCTACGCCACCGGCGTGGTCGGCGTCCTCCCCACGGTCACCTACCCGAGCCACGTCACGCTGATCACCGGCGCCAGCCCGGCGAGGCACGGCGTCGTCAGCAACACCACCTTCGATCCCGGGCAGATCAACCAGGGCGGCTGGTACTGGTACGCCAGCGACATCCGCGTGCCGACCTTGTGGTCGGCAGCCGGAGCCGCCGGCAAGAGCGTCGGCAACGTGCACTGGCCGGTCAGCGTCGGCGCCCAGGGCGTGACCTGGAACCTGCCGCAGATCTGGCGCACCGGCCACGCCGACGACGCCAAGCTGGTGACGGCGCTGTCGACGCCCGGCCTGGTCGCCGAGCTGGAGGAGGCGACCGGGCAGGCCTATGCCGCCGGGATCGACGAAAGCATCGCCGGCGACGAGAACCGCGGGCAATTCGCGGCGGCGCTGATCGAACGGCACAAGCCGGACTTCGTCACCGCCTATCTGACCTCGCTCGACCACGAGCAGCACGCCGAAGGCCCCGGCGCGCCGCAGGCGCACGCGGTGCTCGAACGGATCGACGCGATCGTCGGACGGCTCGTGGCAGCCGAGCTGGCCGCGCATCCCGACGCCGCCATCGCGGTCGTCAGCGACCACGGCTTCGAAACGATCTCGCACGAGACCAACTTCTTCCGCGCCTTCATCGACGCCGGGCTCATCCGACTGGACGACAAGGGTGCCGTCAGCGGCTGGGACGCGATGCCGTGGCCATCGGCCGGCACCGTCGCGATCGTGCTCGCCCGCCAGGATGACACCGCACTCGAGGCGCGCGTCGCACGGCTGCTCGCGGACCTGCAGGCCGATCCGGCCAACGGGATCGCCGCCATCGCCGGCAAGCCGGACATCGCCCGCATGGGCGGCAATCCCGAGGCGAGCTTCTTCATCAACCTCGCGCCCGATACCACCTCGGGTGGCTTCGCCGGCGCCGCTGCGCCCTTGAGGGGCGTTCCGCGCTACAAAGGGACGCACGGCTACTTTCCCGCCGCGCCGAACCTTCGCTCCACCTTCATGATCATGGGCGGGGGCATCGCGGCCCACCGCTCGCTGGGCGAGATCGACATGCGCGCCATCGCGCCCACGCTGGCGCAGATTCTCGAAATCCCGCTGCCGGGCGCCGAGCTGCCGCCCCTCGCGCTGACGAAGCGGTAGCTACTCCGCCGCTTCGAGGAAGCGGTCGTCGATCGAGGTTTCGGCTTCCCAGCTCTTGAGCTCGGGCAGGACCTTCTCGGCGAACAGGTGCATGTTCTTCCTCGCCTCCTCCTGCGGCATGCCGCCGAAGTAGACGTGCGGGAAGAACCCCTGCGGCTTGAAGATTTCCTTGAGCTCCCACATCCGCTCGAGGATCATCTGCGGGGTGCCGGTGACCGCGCCCTTGGCGAATTCCTCGACGTAGGGCTCGATCGCCTCGGGGGCGAGGACCATCTTCTCGTAGTGCTCGTAGCCTTTGATCGTCGGGAACACCCCGGGCGTGTCGAGATGGTAGTTCCTGATCGCGGCGCGCATGGTGTTGCCGAGGTACTTGCGGCCCTGCTGCTCGGCGTAGTCGGCGTTCTCGTCGATGTAGAAGTTGCCGCTCAGCATCGGCGGCGGGGGGCTCGAGTCCGGCCCGTTCACTTCGCGCCACACCTCGGTGTACTTGTCGGGCGCGACGTCCTTGCCGCGCTGGGGCAGCATCAGGACCATGTTGCCGCAGCCCATCCTGGCCGCCGTGTACATCGAGTTGCCCGACAGCGAGCCGCAGAACTTGCGCCCCTCGAAGCTCTTGATCGGGCGCGGGCGCAGCTCGCTGCGCGGGATCTTGCCGTACGCGCCCTCGCCTTCGATCACCCCGGTCTCGAGCGCCGAGCAGACCACTTCGAGGATCTCGTTGTAGAGCTCGCGGCTCTTGTTCATGTCGATCCCGAGCCCGGCGAACTCGTGCTGCGCGAGGCCGCCGCCGAAGCCGAGGATCGCCCGCCCGTTCGACAGGATGTCGAGGTTGATGATCCGTTCGGCCAGCCGCACCGGATGGTGCCAGGGGACGATGATGCACTGCGTGCCGAGCTTCACGTGCCGGGTGCGCGCGGCGACATAGGTCAGCAGCTGCACCGGGTCGTTCGACATCGAGTAGTCGGAGAAATGGTGCTCGGTGATCCACACCGAATCGAACCCCAGCTCCTCGGCGAGGACGAGGTTGTCGACTTCCTCGCGCACGAAGCGCGCGTCGTCGTAATCCTTGCCCCGCTGGTGGGCGAAGCCGGTTGCCAGGCCTACGTGCATCGGTGCGATCCTCTCTACCCGCGGTGGGCCCTTGTGGCCCGGTTGTGCCGCCTTGCGCGTTCCGTAGATGCCGCAGAATCTGCAGGGCCGCAATTCGCCTCTCGCCAAGCGCCCCACCGTGCGTTAGGCGCCCGCGCCATTGGGAGGGGTGCCGACGATCCCATCAACGGAAGCGAGCATCCATGCGCATCGAACATATCCCGGTCGGCGACAATCCGCCCGAGAGCCTGAACGTCATCATCGAGGTGCCGACCGGCGGCGAGCCGGTGAAGTACGAGTTCGACAAGGCGAGCGGGGCGCTGTTCGTCGACCGCATCCTGCACACGCCGATGCGCTATCCGGCGAACTACGGCTTCGTTCCGCACACGCTGTCTCCCGACGGCGATCCGCTCGACGCGCTGGTCATCGCCCGGTCGCCGTTCATCGCCGGCTGCGTCGTCCGCGCCCGGCCGATCGGCGTGCTCAACCTCGAGGACGAGCACGGCGGCGACGAGAAGCTGATCTGCGTCCCGGTCGATACCACCTTCCCGTACTACTCGGACGTCGGCGAGCGGCAGGACCTGCCCTCGATCGTGCTCCAGCAGATCGAGCACTTCTTCAAGCACTACAAGGACCTCGAAGAGGAGAAGTGGGTCCGCGTCGGCGAGTGGGGAGACGCCGCCGAAGCGCGGCAGATCGTGCTCGAGGCAATCGAGCGGGCGAAGCAGGCCCGCTAGGCGGGAACTGCCCCCGTTGAAATCGGTCAGAAGAGGGCGGCAATCGCCTTGAACAGGCCGATCAGCACGACCGGCAGGCCGATCGCGAACAGCCAGACGAGCAGACGGTCCTTCTTGAAGCGATCGGCGAGCTCGGGATTGGCGGCCTCGCTGTCGCTCAGCCCCTCCCAGCGCTTCTCGAACAGGCGGCACCCCGGAATGATCGCCGCGACCAGCACCACAAGCGCGAAATAGGGCAGCAGCGAGCCGTGCCCGATCTCGAGCGCGGTCATGGTCCCGAAAATCTGCAGGCCGGTGTAGACCAGCAAGGCATAAGCGACATGGTCGCTCATCTTCCTGCGCCAATCGAGCCTGTGCGCCGTGCGCTGCGCCGCTGTCGCCGACCGTCGAAGCGCCTTGTCCATGCGCCTTTCTCCTCTGCTCTCCCGACTCGGGACTATCTCACCCCGCACCCCGGCTTTCAAGGGCCGCGACCGGAGCCAGGACCAAGCCGGCCCGCCGCGGCACATGCACGAATCTTGCCAACGGGGTTCAAACCTCCGGCGCGCGTGCTAAATCCCCTGCCATGACCGAGCTCGAGACGCCCCCCGTCGACACGCGCGCCCTTGCCGAGGCCATGGCCGAGGCGCCGGCCAACGCCGCGCCGCCGATTCCCCAAGGCGGTCTCGAAGTGATCTCGATCGCCAAGAGCTACGACAAGCGCGCGGTGCTGAGCGACATCTCGCTCACCGTCGGCAAGGGGGAGGTGCTCGGCCTGCTCGGCCCCAACGGCGCGGGCAAGACGACCTGCTTCTATTCGATCATGGGCCTGGTGCGGCCCGACAGCGGGCGCATCCTGATGGACGGCGTCGATGTCACCAAGTTGCCCATGTACCGCCGCGCGATTCTCGGCCTCGGCTACCTGCCGCAGGAAACCAGCATCTTCCGCGGCATGACGGTGGAGCAGAACATCAACTGCGTGCTCGAGATGGTCGAGCCCGACAAGGAGACGCGCCGGGCCGAGCTCGACCGCCTGCTCGACGAGTTCCATCTCGCGCGCCTGCGTGAAAGCGCCGCGATGGCCTTGTCCGGCGGCGAGCGGCGGCGCTGCGAGATCGCCCGCGCGCTGGCCGCGAAGCCTTCGATCATGCTGCTCGACGAGCCCTTCGCCGGCATCGACCCGCTGTCGATCGGCGACATCCGCGAGCTCGTGAGGGACCTCAAGCGCCGCGGCATCGGCGTGCTCATCACCGACCACAACGTGCGCGAGACGCTCGACATCGTCGACCGCGCCTGCATCATCTACGGCGGCCAGGTGCTGTTCGCGGGCAGCCCCGAAGCCCTCGTGGCCGACGAGAACGTGCGTCGGCTGTACCTCGGCGAGAGCTTCACCTTGTGATGGCGGGCGCGGGAGGAATCTAGCCGATGGCGCTGGGTCCGCGCCTCGATCTGCGCCAGTCGCAATCGCTGACGATGACGCCGCAATTGCAGCAGGCGATCAAGCTGCTGGCGTTGTCCAACCTCGAGATCGAAGCCTTCATCGGCGACGCGCTCGAAACCAATCCCCTGCTCGAAGCCGGCGACCTGTCGCACGAGCGTTCGGCCACGATCGACGGGCCGGAGGAGCCCGCGCCCGACCCGACCGCCGACGAGCTGATGCTGCGCGGCCAGGGCGAGGCCGACGCCCCGCTCGACATCGATCCCGACGCGCTCGACCGCGACCGCGACACCGGCGACTGGGCCGCTTCGGGCGCGGGCGGCGGCGAAGACGGGCCGGACATTGACGAGCGCGGCGAGGACGCACCGACCCTGGCGCAACATCTCGAAGCCCAGCTCGGTGCGGCGTGCGAGGACCCGCAGGCCTTGTTCGTCGCCCGCCACCTCGTCAACCTGCTCGACGAGGCCGGCTACCTGCCTCCGCCGCTGCGCGAAGTGGCGGGCGATCTCGGCGTGCCGCTGGCGCAAGTCGAGGCAGCGCTGGCCATCGTGCAGTCGCTCGATCCGACCGGGGTCGGCGCGCGCACGCTGTCGGAATGCCTAGCGCTGCAGGCCAGAGAGGCCGACCGCTACGATCCGTGCATGGCGCGGCTGATCGACAATCTCGACCTCGTCGCGCGCGGCGAATTCGCCCGGCTCAAGCGGATGTGCGACGTCGACGACGAGGACTTCGCCGACATGTTGGTCGAGCTGCGCAGCTACGACCCCAAGCCGGGCCTCCGGTTCGGTGGCGGCGAGCGCGAGCCGGTCGTGCCCGACATCCTCGTGGTACCCGCGGCCGGCGACGGCTGGGACATCGCGCTCAACCAGGCGACCCTGCCGCGGCTGGTGGTCAACCGATCGTACTACGTGGAACTCCGTAGCGGCTGCGGCGACAAGGCATCCAGGTCGTGGCTCAGCGAGAAGCTCGCCGACGCCAAGTGGCTGATCAAGGCGCTCGACCAGCGGCAGAAGACGATCCTCAAGGTCGCCGCCGAGATCGTCAAGCAGCAGGAGGGCTTCTTCCGCCGCGGCGTGGCGCATCTCAAGCCGCTGACGCTGAAGACGGTGGCCGAGGCGATCGCGGTGCACGAAAGCACGGTCAGCCGGGTTACCTCGAACAAGTACCTGCACTGCCCGCGAGGCACGTTCGAGCTGAAGTACTTCTTTACCAGCGGCGTCGCTTCGGCCGACGGCGAAGGCGCCGTCTCGGCCGAGGCGGTGAAGGCGCAGATCCGCGCGCTGTGCGATGCCGAGGACCCGGCGGACATCCTTTCCGACGACCAGCTGGTCGACCTGCTCAAGGCCAAGGGCTTCGACCTCGCCCGCCGTACGGTCGCCAAGTACCGCGAGGCGATCGGCATCGGCAGCTCGGTCCAGCGCCGCCGGCAGAAGAAGCTTGCGCGGGTGGCCTGATCGCGCCTCCCGGCCGCGCTTCTCGCACCTGTTGCCGAAAAGACTCGGCCCCGCCGGACCCGACCACTTCACCGATTATTAACCTTTTTCGTTGAGAGATGGCGTGGTTAATTCCGGTCAACACCTGTTAGCAGAGTGTAACCAAGGGGTTGTAGAGGGGGCTACCGATGCGCGTGTTGCTTATCGAAGACGAGCCGACGACCGCCAAGGCGATCGAGTTGATGCTCACGACCGAAGGCTTCAACGTCTATTCGACCGACCTCGGCGAAGAGGGCCTCGATCTCGGCAAGTTGTACGATTACGACATCATCCTGCTCGACCTGAACCTGCCCGACATGCACGGCTACGACGTGCTCAAGAAGCTGCGCGTGGCCAAAGTGCAGACGCCGGTGCTGATCCTGTCGGGCATTTCCGAAATGGATTCGAAGATCCGCAGCTTCGGGTTCGGCGCCGACGACTACGTCACCAAGCCGTTCCATCGCGACGAGCTGGTCGCCCGCATCCATGCGGTCGTGCGCCGCTCGAAGGGCCATTCGCAATCGATCATCCGCACCGGCAAGCTGGCGGTCAACCTCGATGCCAAGACCGTCGAAGTCGACGGCGCGCGGGTGCACCTGACCGGCAAGGAATACGCGATGCTCGAGCTGCTTTCGCTGCGCAAGGGCACCACGCTGACCAAGGAAATGTTCCTCAACCACCTTTACGGCGGCATGGACGAGCCCGAGCTCAAGATCATCGACGTGTTCATCTGCAAGCTGCGCAAGAAGCTTTCGACCGCCTGCGCCGGCGAGAACTACATCGAGACCGTCTGGGGCCGCGGCTACGTGCTGCGCGAGCCGGGCGAAGAGGTCGAAGCAGCCTAAGGCAAGATTCCGCTCCTGGAATTCGGAGAACCGCTCCGGAGCCTTGCTCCGGGGCGGTTTTTCGTTAGCGAGCGCGCGCATGACTGCGCACAAGCCTGGCGATCCGACCACGCTCAACCGGCTCTACGGCCGCGCCAAGGGCAAGCCGCTGCGTGCCGGGCAGCAGGAACTGGTCGACACTCTCCTGCCACGGATCGCGGTGCCGGAGGAGGGCCCGGTCACCGCCGAGCGCCTGTTCGGCCACGCCGGCCCGCTGCATTTCGAGATCGGGTTCGGCGGCGGCGAGCATCTCGCGGCGCGTGCCGACATGCTGCCCGACCACGGCTTCGTCGGCTGCGAGCCGTTTCTCAACGGCGTCGCCCAGGCGCTGGTCCATCTAAGCGGCGACCACGGCGCGCACCCGCCGCTGGCCAACGTGCGGCTGCACCACGGCGATGCGCTTGAGGTGCTGCGACGGGTGCCCGACGGCGCGCTGTCGTTCCTCTACCTGCTGCACCCCGACCCCTGGCCGAAGGCCCGCCACGCCAAGCGGCGGATGATGAACGACGGCCCGGTCGCGTTGTTCGCCCGCAAGCTGAGGCCGGGCGGCGAGTTCCGCTTCGGCACCGACCACCCGGTCTACCTGCGCCATGCGCTGATGGTCATGCGCCGGCATGGCGATGCGTTCGAATGGCTGGTCGAGGGGCCCGAAAGCTGGCAGCGGCGCCCCGGCGGCTGGCCGGAGACCCGCTACGAGGCCAAGGCGCGGCGCGACGGGCACGAGGTGTGGTACTTCCGCTTTCGCCGCAGATAAGCCGCAATTGGGCGAAATAGCCTCGCTTCGGTTGTCGAATGATTCTCTATCTTTTTGGTTGAGAAATGGTCGAGTAGCCGCACGCGACGCATCACAAGGGCCCGCCGCATGAACTTTGGCGAATTCGATCTCGCTGCCCTGCTCCCCTTCATTGCCGTCGGATTCGCCGCCCAGTTGGTCGACGGCGCCCTCGGGATGGCGTTCGGCGTCATATCGAATACCCTGCTGGTGGCGGTGCTCGGGGTACCGCCGGCGCTGGCATCGCAGCGGGTGCACATCGTCGAATGCTTCACCACCGCGACTTCGGGCATCAGCCACCTGCTGCACCGGAACATCGACGGGACGCTGTTCCTGCGCCTGGTGGTGCCGGGCGTGATCGGCGGCTTCTTCGGTGCCTACGTGCTCTCGAACCTCGACGCGGGCGTGGTCAAGCCGTTCGTGCTGATCTACCTCAGCGCGATCGGCATCTACCTGCTGGTGCGCGGGATCATGTACCCGCCCAAGATCAAGGAAGCCAAGTTCGTCGCCCCGCTCGGGCTGTTCGGCGGCTTCCTCGACGCCGCGGGCGGCGGCGGCTGGGGGCCGGTGGTGACCTCGAACCTGCTGATCCAGGGGGCCGACCCGCGCAAGGTCGTGGGCACGGTCAACTCGGCCGAGTTCTTCCTCACCGTGACCGTCTCGGCGACATTCATCTATCACCTCGGCATCGCCGACCTCGCCGGCGCGACGCTCGGCCTGCTCATCGGCGGCCTGCTCGCGGCCCCGCTCGGGGCTTGGGCGGCCAAGCATTTCCCGGCCAAGCAGATGCTGATCCTGGTCGGCGTGGTGCTGACGCTGACCAGCGCCTACGGCGTGTGGAGCGCGTGGGGCTGACCTAAGTCGCGGCCACGGCCGTCGCGACCATCAGCAAGGCGACGCCCAGAAGCACGGCGAGACAGGTGAGTTGCTTTTGCGGTAAGGCCATGTCCGATCGGGCGACCAGCAGGTTGGCGACGAAACCCAGCACGCCGCCAGCAACCCCGGCGATGCCCGAAAGCCGATTGATCCGGTACCATTCGGCTTCCGATGCTCGCGTCGCTGCGGTCCGCACGCCATAAAGCGCGTTCGGGCCGATCCACTCCAGCGCCATCGGCAGGCTGATCGCCGCAAACACCAGCGGCACGGCGACCAGGAGCCAGAGCGGCCCCGGACGCGTCACCCCACCACGCCAGCTGCGGCGAGCACCGCCAGCGTCAGCAGGTCGGGCGCGGTCGAGGTCATGGCGGCGATCTGCACCGGCTTCTCGAGCCCGATCAGCATCGGCCCGATGGTGGCATTGCCGGCCAGCTCGCGCAACATCTTGGCCGACAGGTTGGCCGACTGCAGCCCGGGCATCACCAGCACGTTGGCCGGCGCCGACAGGCGGCTGAACGGATACAGCGCCATGACCCTCGGGTTGAGCGCGGCGTCGGGCGCCATTTCGCCTTCGTACTCGAAGCCGGGGTCTTCCGCGTCGAGGATGTGCACCGCGTCGCGGATGTTCTCGAGCCACTTGCCCGGCGGGTTGCCGAAGGTCGAATAGCTGAGGAAGGCGACGCGCGGCTCGTGTCCCAGCCGGCGGGCGACCGCCGCGGTTTCCTTGGCGATGTGCGCCAGCTCCTGCGCGCTCGGCCGCTCGTTGATCGTCGTATCCGCGAGGAACACGGTATAGTTCTTGCCGATCATCAGGTGCACGCCGAACGGCACCTGCCCGGGCTTGGGATCGAGCACCCGGCTGACCTCGCGCATGGTCTGCGCGAATGGCCGCGTGATGCCCGAGATCATCGCGTCGCCGTGGCCCAGCGCGACCAGCAGCGAGGCGAAAGTGTTGCGGTCCTGGTTGACCATCCGGCGCACGTCGCGCTCGGTGTAGCCGCGCCGCTGCAGGCGCTTGTAAAGGTAGGCGACCATCTGCGGAACGAGGACCGAATCGGCCGAGTTCTGGATTTCGAAGGCGGCCGGGTGCTCGATGCCGAGCGCCGTGAGCTTGTCGCGTACCGCCTGGGTGCGGCCGACCAGCACCGGGGTGCCGTAGCCGAAATCGCGGTACTGGATCGCCGCGCGCAGCACGACTTCTTCCTCGGCCTCGGCGAACACCACCCGCTTGGGGTTGTTCTTCACTTCCGCATAGACGCTGGTCAGCACCGAGGTCGTCGGGTTGAGGCGGCTCTTGAGCTGGTGGCGGTAGGCGTCGAAGTCCTCGATCGCCTTCTGCGCCACGCCGCTGTCCATCGCCGCCCTGGCGACGGCGGCCGGGACGACTTCCATCAGCCTGGGATCGAACGGCGCCGGGATGATGTAGTCGCGGCCGAATTGCTGCTGCCGGCCATAGGCCGCTGCGACTTCCTCGGGCACGGTCTCGCGGGCCAGCTCGGCAATGGCGCGCGCGGCCGCGATCTTCATCTCCTCGTTGATCGCGGTCGCCTGCACGTCGAGCGCGCCGCGGAAGATGAACGGGAAGCCGAGCACGTTGTTGACCTGGTTCGGGTAGTCCGAGCGGCCGGTGGCGACGATCGCGTCGGGACGTACGGCCTTGGCGTCGTCGGGGGTGATCTCGGGATCGGGATTGGCCATCGCGAAGATGATCGGCTGGTCGGCCATCTTCGCCACCCATTCGGGCTTGAGCGCGCCGGCGGCCGACAGGCCGAGGAAGATATCCGCGCCGACCAGCGCCTCTTCGAGCGTGCGCCGCTCGGTATCGACCGCGTGCGCGCTCTTCCACTGGTCGACCTTGTCGCGCCCGCGGTAGATCACGCCCGAGCGATCGCACATCAGCACGCTGTCGTTGGGCACGCCGAGCGCCTTGATCAGCGCGGTGCAGGCGATCGCCGCCGCGCCGGCGCCGTTGACCACGACCGTCACGTCCCTCAGCTCGCGCCCGGTCAGGTGGCAGGCGTTGAGCAGCCCGGCGGCGGAAATGATCGCCGTGCCGTGCTGGTCGTCGTGCATGACCGGAATGTTCATGCGTTCGCGCAGCGCCTGCTCGATGACGAAGCATTCGGGTGCGGCGATGTCCTCGAGGTTGATGCCGCCGAAGGTCGGCTCCATCAGCGCGACGGCCTCGATGAACTTCGCCGGGTCCTCGGTGTCGAGCTCGATGTCGATCGCGTCGACGTCGGCGAAGCGCTTGAACAGCACCGCCTTGCCTTCCATCACCGGCTTCGAGGCCAGCGCGCCGAGATTGCCCATGCCGAGGATCGCGGTGCCGTTCGAGATCACCGCGACGAGGTTGGAGCGCGCCGTGTAGCGCGCCGCGTTGGCCGGATCGTCGGCGATCGCCTGGACCGGGACGGCCACGCCGGGCGAGTACGCCAGGCTGAGGTCGCGCTGCGTCGCCATCGGCTTCGAGGCGACGATCTCGATCTTACCCGGGCGGATCGCCTCGTGGTAATACAGCGCTTCGCGCGCGTTGAAGCTGTCGGACTTGTCGTCGGCCAAGGCGATCCTCTGGAGGTTCCCGTTTCCCTTGCAACCGCCCTAGCGCCCAGCAGCGGCGCGGCAAGCGAAAACGCGGAGAATCTCCCGGACTATTCCTCCAGCTCGATGTCCCAGTAGAGCCAGTCGCGCCAGGTCTCGTGGAGGTAGTTGGGCGGGAAGCTCTTGCCCTGCTGCTGCAGCTGCCAGCTGGTCGGCCGGATCGGCCGCACGAGCGGTTGCATGTGCGCCTGCTGCGGGGTGCGCCCGCCCTTCTTCATGTTGCACGGCGCGCAGGCGGTGAGGATGTTCTCCCACGTGGTCTTGCCGCCGAGCCGCCGCGGCATCACGTGATCGAACGTCAGATGATGCTCGTTGCCGCAGTACTGGCACGAGAAGCGGTCGCGCAGGAACACGTTGAACCGGGTGAAGGCCGGGAACTCGCTCGGCCGGACATATTGCCTGAGCGCGATCACGCTGGGGATCTGCATGTCGAGCGACGGCGAGTGAACCATCCGCTCGTATGTCGCGACGACGTCGACCCGTTCGAGGAAGATCGCCTTGATCGCGGTCTGCCACGGCCACAGGCTCAGCGGGTAGTAGGACAGCGGAGTGTAGTCGGCATTGAGGACCAGCGCCGGGCAGCTTTCCAGCTTGCGAACCGGGTCGTCCTCCGCGCTGCGGAAGTGGGCTGCCCGGTCGATCAGTTCGGCCTTGAACACTGCAAGCGTCCCTTCTGATGCGGCGAGGGGAGCATTTGCGGGGAAAAGCGTCAAGCCTGTTACAGACGGGGAATCCACAGCAATCAGGCCGAGTCGCGGCCGCGGGGAGGAGCCGCTGGTGACATGATCGTGACCCGTTTTGCCCCGAGTCCGAACGGCCCGTTGCATCTCGGCCACGCCTTCTCGGCAATCGTCGCGCACGACCTCGCGGCGGCGCGGACCGGGCGCTTCCTGCTGCGGATCGAGGATATCGACGGGGTGCGTTCGCGGAGCGAGCTGGCGGACGAATTCCGCGCCGACCTCGCCTGGCTCGGGCTGTCGTGGGACGAGGTCGTGCCGCAATCCTCGCGCCTCGCCAGCTACGCAGCGGCGGCGAGCGCCTTGCGCGCGATGGGCCTGCTCTACCCGTGCCGCTGCACCCGCGCCGAGATCGCCGCCGCGGCCGTGGCCAAGGGGGCCGACGGGCCGGTCTATCCCGGCACCTGCCTGGGTGCGGCGGTCGATCCGGCGGGGGAGGTCGCCTGGCGGCTCGACGTCGCCGAGGCGCTGCGCCGCACCGGGCCGCTGACCTGGCTCGACGAGCTGCAGGGGGTGCAGGCGGCGCGGCCCGAGCTCGCCGGCGACGTCGTGCTGGTGCGCAAGGATCGCGAGACCCCGGCGAGCTATCACCTCGCCGCCACGCTCGACGACGCCGCCGACGGCGTGACACTGGTGACGCGCGGCGTGGACCTGTTCGCCGCCAGCCATGTCCACCGCCTGCTGCAGGCCTTGCTCGGCCTGCCGGTCCCCGTCTGGCATCACCATCCGCTGCTGCTCGATAGCGAGGGCCGCAAGCTGGCCAAGCGCCGGGGGTCTCCCTCGCTGGCCGACCGGCGCCGCGCGGGCGAGGACGGGCGGGCACTGGCGCAGGCGCTGCGCGACGGCCGCCTGCCCGCTGGCGTTACGCTGTCCGCAGGCCTAGAGGTCGAGCCATGAAGACCGTCCTCGTCATTCTCCTCATCATCTTCATGGTGATGGTCGTCGTCTCGCTGGTGCGCGGGGTGATCGCCTTCCTGCAGTCGCACCGCGCCGACATCGACGCCGGCGGCGAGCGGCAGAAGGAGATGCAGCTGCAGCAGAACCGCATGATGATGGCCCGCATCAAGTACCAGGCGCTGGCCATCGTGGTGGTGATCGTGCTGCTCTCGTTTGCCAGCTAGGCGATCGTGGTCCGCCTCAACCGGATCTACACCCGCACCGGCGACGACGGCACCAGCGGCCTGGTCGACGGCTCGCGCCGGGCCAAGCACGATTGCCGGTTCGAGGCGGTCGGCGCGGTCGACGAAGCCAATGCGGTGGTCGGCTGGGCGGCGCTGGCGCAGGACGAGGCCGCGGACCTCGCGCGGATCCAGAACGACCTGTTCGACCTCGGCGCCGACCTCGCCACGCCGGGGGAGGACTTCGAGCCCTCGGAGATGGTGTTGCGGATCGTGCCGGCACAGGTCGCCTGGCTGGAGCAGCAGATCGATGGCGTGAACGCGGGCCTCGAGCCGCTCACGAGCTTCATCCTCCCCGGAGGCAGCGAGGCCGCCGCGCGGCTGCACATCGCGCGCACCGCGGTGCGGCGGGCCGAGCGGGCGATGGCCGCCCTTGCCGGGCGCGAGCCGGTGAACCCGGTGGCGCTGGCCTACCTCAACCGCCTGTCGGACTACCTGTTCGTGCTCGCCCGCGCGGCGAACCGGGGCCGCGATCCGCTGTGGCGCCCGGGCGCCAGCCGCTAGCGGGAACAGGGCGGCCGCGCCGCGGGTTGAGCAGGCGAAGGAGACATCCATGACCGACCGCACGCGCCCGAGCAGCGAACGCCCGTCCGCCGAACAGGCCCCCGAACTGCACAACGCCGAGCAGGACGATGAGCTCGAGCAGAGCCAGACGCTGGCCGAGGAAGCCCTGCGCGGCGAGGCCCGGCGCGGTAGCCCGCTCGACAGCGTGAAGCCCGGCGACGGAGGCGACCTGGCGGACGATTCGACGCAGGACCTGGTCGATCACATGCGCGACATGGAGCAGTCGGGCCGGATCGACATGGGCGCCTTCTCCGGCGAGCCGAACATGGACGACGACGAGGACAAGTACGGCGAGGAGAACCGCGACGACGACTTGTCGTCCGACGGCAGCTAGCCGCGTCCTAGTTCGGGTCGACGGCCCAGGGATTGACGTGCGCCGGCGTTGCTGAATCCTCGGGCCGGTCCGCCGCCGGTACCGAGCAGTACGCCGTCAGCAGCACGCCGCCGGCCCACGCCAGCGCTTTCCAGCGACTGGCGAAGACGGTGGTAAGCCTGGGCCCGGGAATCAGCATGGCCCCCGGGGCATAGCGCAGCAGGGTTAAGGTTTCATCGCTCGTCGGCGAGCCGCTTGAGCTCGTAGAGCAGGTCGAGCGCGGCGCGCGGCGAGAGCGAATCGATGTCGAGACCGCCGAGCGTGTCGCGCAGCCGGTCGACCTTGTCCTCCGCCGCATCCAGCGCGGCGGCGAACAGCGGCAGCTCGCCGAGGCCGGCCGCGAGCCCGCCGGTCTCGGCCCGGCCTTTCTCGAGCTTGTCGAGCACCGCCTTTGCCCGGGCGACGACGTCCTTCGGCACGCCGGCCAGCTTCGCCACCGCGAGGCCATAGCTGCGGTCGGCCGCGCCTTCGGCGACTTCGTGCAGCAGCACCAGGTCGCCCTTCCATTCCTTGGCCCGGACATGGTGCAGCGACAGCGCCGGGCAGGTGTCGGCCAGCCGGGTCAGCTCGTGGTAGTGGGTCGCGAACAGGCAGCGGCAGCGGTTGGTCTCGTGGATCGCCTCGGCCACCGCCCAGGCCAGCGCGAGGCCGTCGTAGGTCGAGGTGCCGCGGCCGACCTCGTCGAGGATGACGAAGCTGTTCCCGGTCGCCTGCGCCAGGATGGCGGCGGTCTCGACCATCTCGACCATGAAGGTCGAGCGCCCGCGGGCGAGATTGTCCGCCGCGCCGACGCGGCTGAACAGACGGTCAACCAGCCCGACCGTGGCGCGCGCCGCGGGCACGAAGCCCCCGGCCTGCGCCAGCAGCACGATCAGCGCGTTCTGCCTCAGGAAGGTGGACTTGCCGCCCATGTTCGGCCCGCCGACCAGCCACAGACGGTCGTCCGGCCCGAGCCGGCAGTCGTTGGCGACGAAGCGTTCGCCCGAGCGCGCCAGCGCCGCCTCGACCACCGGGTGACGGCCGCCCTCGACGTCGAGGCACGGTGCCTCGACGATCTCCGGCCGGCACCAGCCGCCCTCGGCCGCGCGCTCGGCCTGGCCGGCGGCGACGTCGATCCGGGCGAGCGCGGCGGCGGTGCGGGCGATGCGCTCGCGCGCGGCGTGGACTTCGCCGACCAGCGTCTCGAAATGCGCGTCCTCGGCGGCCAGCGCATGGCCGCCGGCCTCGGCGATGCGGCTCGCCTCCTCGTGCAGGTGGAGCGAGTTGAAGCGCACCGCGCCGGCCATCGTCTGGCGGTGGGTGAAGCCGCTGTCGGAGGCCATCAGCGCGTCGGCATGGCGCGCGGGGACTTCGATGAAATAGCCGAGCACGCCGTTGTGGCGGATCTTGAGTGCGGCGACGCCGCTCTCGTCGCGGTAACGCGCCTCGAGCGCGGCGATCGCGCGGCGCGAATGGGCGGACACCCGCCGCAGCTCGTCGAGCGCGGCGTCGTAGCCTTCGGCGATGAAGCCGCCCGAGCTGCGTTCGGTCGGCGGCGTGGGCACGAGCGCGCGGGCGAGGTGATCGGTCAGCTCCGCGTGGCCGGCGAGGTCGGGCAGCAGGCCCCGCAGCTGGGCGGGTTGGTCGCGCTTGCCGTGCAGGAGATCGTGCAGCTCCCGCGCTTCCGACAGGCCATCGCGGACCTGCCCGAGGTCGCGCGGGCTGCCGCGCCCGGCCACGAGGCGGCCGAGCGCGCGGCCGATGTCGGGGAGGCCGCGCAGCGCCTCGCGCACGTCGCCGCGCAGCAGCGGATCGCCGTGCAGCCACTCGACGAAGTTGAGCCGCGCCTCGATCTCACCGGCGACCGCCAGCGGCGCGGCGAGGTCCTCGGCCAGCTGGCGCGCTCCCGCCCCGGTGACGCACCGGTCGACCGCGGCGAGCAGGCTGCCGGCGCGGCCGCCCGCCTGGGCCTCGAGGATCTCGAGGCTGGCGCGGGTCGCCTCGTCCATCGCCAGCGTCGCGCCGGCGAGGCGGACGACCGGCGGCAGCAGCAGCGGCAGGGTCCCCCGGCCGACGTGCCCGAGGTAGGCGACGAGGCCGCCGGCCGCGGCCAGCATCGCGCGGCTGAACTGGCCGAAGCCGTCGAGCGTGGCGACGCCGTGCACCGCTCTGAGCCGCGCTTCGCCATCGTCGCTGGCGAAGTCGGCCCTCGGCCGCGGGATCGCGCCCGGCGGCGCGGCGGCCCAGTCCTCGGGCGCCACGACCTCGCTCGCCCCCAGCCGCGCCAGCGCGGCGGCGAGCGCTTCGGGGGCGCATTCCTCGAGTTCCATCCGGCCGGTCGAGATGTCGCACGCGGCGATGCCGCAGGTCCCGCGCAGCTCGCACACTGCGGCGAGCACGTTGGCCCGGCGCGGTTCGAGCAGGGCTTCCTCGGTCAGCGTGCCGGCGGTGACGAAGCGGACGATGTCGCGCGCCACCAGCGCCTTGGAGCCGCCGCGCCGCTTCGCGTCCTCGGGGCGTTCGACCTGCTCGGCGATCGCCACCCGGCAGCCGGCCCTGATCAGCCGCGCGAGGTAGGTCTCGGCTGCGTGCACCGGCACGCCGCACATCGGGATCGGCGCGCCGCCGTGCTCGCCGCGGCTGGTCAGGGCGATGTCGAGCACGCCGCTGGCCGTCCTGGCGTCGTCGAAGAACAGCTCGAAGAAGTCGCCCATGCGGTAGAACAGCAGGCATTCGCCCGCCTCGCGCTTGAGCGCGAGATACTGCGCCATCATCGGCGTCGGTGCGGAGGCGTCGGCCATTGCCGCCGGCGATTAGCGGACCGGACGGAGGAGAGTCATCGGGGCTGCGGAGATAAGCTGAGGAATAACCGATATGGCACATTGCGCTTGACAATGTGATGCTGTTCGGTTATCAGATGACAAGCTGGCGGCAAACCGACTCGCCCGCACCCCCTTTACTGCTCGATCAGCGGATGATGCCTGTCGAGGTGGCGCCGGATGATCTTCAGGTTGCGCGTGTTCGAGCGGAACAGGAAGTCGAACAGGTCGCCCGCGACGGGGATCGCGCCGACCGCGCTGTCGAAGGCGACGTTGCCGGCCATGCGCCACAGCTTCCACTTCGGCAGGCCGAGATTGCTTGCTTCCCACACCAGGTAGGCGCCCATGGCCGCGGTGACGAGGTCGCCAACCACCGGAATCAGCCCGGCGATGGCGTCGAGCCCGACCGGGCGATTGATGCCGGGGATGACGAAGCTGCGCTCGAGCAGGTGCTCGAGCGCTTCGATCCGCCGGCGCACGGCGGCGGGATCGTTGCCGACGGGCAGGCCCATCGGGCGGGGGCGCTGAAGTGGCTCCATCTCGCCCAGCTATCTGGGGATGGTCGCCAGCGGCGGCAAGGGATGGAACGCCCACTGGTTGGCCGCGAAGCCCTCGACGTTGCTGCGCACCAGCGAGAAGCGCAGCGGCGAGCCGATCGGGATGTAGACGTTGGCCAGCGTCAGTGCCGCCTCGGCCTGGGCCAGCGCGGCCGCGCGCACCTGCGGATCGGCCTGCCGGGCCGCCTCCTCGACCAGCAGGTCGGCATCCTCGCTGCACAGGCCGTTGCGCAGCGAGCAGTTGAACTGGTTGAGGAACCAGCGCGGATCGGCGTAGCGCGCGACCCGGTCGACCAGTACGAGGTCGGCCGAACGCGCATCGGGCGCGCGCCGCAGCTGGACCCCGATCTGGGCGAGCTGCGCGGCGAGCTCGCGAAACACCCGGTCGAGCCCGGGCGAACGGTCGATCGCCAGCGTGATTCGCGCTTCGGCGCCACCATGCGCGCGGCGCCACGCCGCGACCCGGCCGGCCGCCTGCGCGCGCAACGCCTCGACCGGCCGTTCGTCCCAACGCTCGGCGATGAGGTCGGGATCGCCGGGCATTCCGGGCGCGACGACGCGGGTCGTCGGGACCCAGCCGTTGATGTTGAACGGCGCGATCAGCGCCGGGCGGTCGATCGCCAGCGCCAGCGCCTCGCGGCCCTGCGCCGATCCCAGCAGGCCCGCGGCGCGGCGCACTTGAAGACCGAACAGCCCGAGCGCCGGATCCAGCTGCACGGTGCCGCGCGACAGCGGGCCGACGTCGACCAGCGGCAGCGCGCCGATCTGCCCGCCGAGCACCAGGTCGACCTCGCCGTCGTCGAACAGCTTCATCGCCTGGCGCGCGCTGGTGGCGTGCAGATCGATGTCGCGCACGAATCGCCGCCAGTCCTCGGCCTCGGGAATGCCGCGCTCGGCCGGCGGCTTCATCGTGAACACCGCGCCGGCGCCGTCGCGGGCGAAGGTCATGTCGCCGCTGTCGCCCCGCTTGGGATCGCCGCGGGCGAGCGTCAGTTCGGGCTGGGCGAGCAGCTGCAGCAGTTCGGGCACCGGGTTGGACAGGCGGATCTCGACCACGCGCCCGGCCATCGCGCGCACCTCGGCGATCGGCTGCAGGTCGAGGCCGAGCGAGGTTCCCCTGACCGCCCGCAGCGCCTGGAGCAGCGCGCTGCGGGCGCTTTCCGCGGTCAGCTCGCGGCCATCGGGCCAGGTGCCGTCGCGCATGCGGAAGATGAAACTGCGCCCGTCGTCGGTGACGATCCACCGGTCGGCCAGCGCGGGAACGACTTCGCCCTGCGCGTTGAGCGTGACGAGCCCGGCGCCGGTCGCGGCGTGGACATGCTGCGCCCCGGCCGAGAGCCGCACGCCCGAGGCATAGAGGTTGTCGGCGTCGTCGATGAAGGCGACCTGGAGCGCGCCGTCGCCGCCGCGGCCGCAGGCGGCCAGCGCCAGGAGCATCAGGGTGGAAAGAAACGGCCTCGCCCGCGCCATGCGGCAGACTAGGCTGCCCGCCGGCGGGGTTCAACCGCGCTCGCGCGCGTCAGATCTTGCGCAGGCGCTTCGGGTCGGGCTGCTGGTCGAGCGGCACCGGCTGATGGGTGCGCGTGAAGCGCGGCGGGTCGAACTCGGGGCCTTGCGGGGTCGACGGTCCGCGCACGGCCGCCGGGTCGATCGCCTCGACGAAGGCGATGCCGAAGCGATTGTCCTGCTTCCACGCGACCGTCCCTTCGACCCAGCCGAGGTTGCGCAGCTCGACCGAGACCGACGAGCCGCGCGCGACCTTGACCTGGCCTTCGGCCATCATCCCGCCGGTCGACAGGTTGCGCACCTTGACGCGGTGCACGCCATCTTGCCCGGCGACCCGCAGCTGGGCGAGCAGGAAGAGGCTGTCACGCGTGACCTGACGGGTATCGACTTTGCTCATGTTTGCGACGCGTCCGATTGACTTGGCTCGGTCCGGACCGCTGAACCGGCGGCGGACACTTGACGAGTCCGGGTTATCCGAAATCTTGGCTAACCGAAGGTTAATGCCGAAGGACGGATCGGCGCAATGTCCCGGATCGGGTCAGTCGTCGCGCGAAACCTTTTCGCGCCGCTCGTGCGCCTGCTGCGCTTCGACCGTCATCGTGGCAATCGGACGGGCGATCAGGCGGTTGATTCCGATCGGCTCGCCGGTGACCTCGCACCAGCCGTACTCACCCTCGTCGATCCGACGGAGCGCCGCATCGATCTTGGCGATCAGCTTGCGCTGCCGGTCGCGGGTGCGCAGCTCGATGCCCCAGTCGGTCTCGCTCGACGCGCGGTCGTTGAGATCGGGCTCGCGGATCGGGCCGTCCTGCAGCGACTGCAGCGTGTTCTCGGCGGCGCTGAGGATCGACTTCCGCCATTCGAGCAGCAGCACACGAAAGTAATTGAGCTGTTGCGGCGACATGTACTCTTCGTCGTCGGACGGCGCATAGTCCCGGTCGAGCGCGCGCTTCGCCTTGGCGAGGATGTCGATGTCGTCATTCGAGACGGACGCCATGCACAAACTCCGCGAGCCGGCCGCCTGGCCCGGCTGGTTGGCGCGGCCTATAGGGGCAGCCCGAATCCGGCACAAGCGGCAATCCGAGCCATGCAGCCGCGCGCCTTAAGCCAAGCCTAACGCATGGAAATTGCTCGCGCCGCGAAGCAGTTAACGAATTCTGACCGCGTTAACTCTTTATTGACCCTAATGGCCAAACATTGCCGTCGAAGGCCGCGGTGGGGGACCCGGCCCGAATGGGGGTACGATCATGGAATGGACCAAGATCGAGGAATTCGCCAAGATCCGGCCGGCCGACACCACGGTGACCGACCTGCATCTGGCGCGCTGCCTCGCGGCCGCGGCGGCGGGCGATACCGACGCCTGCTACGATCTCGGGGTGATCTTTTCGACCGGCGGCCACGGAGTGGCGAGCGACCTGATCGAAGCGCACAAGTGGTTCAACCTCGCCGCCGCATCGGGCCACGAGGCCGCCACCTGGTGCCGGGCCGACGTGTCCGACGAGATGACCGCGCGCGAAATCGCCGAAGCCCAGCGCCGCGCGCGCGAATGGCTCCGGGCCGAGACCCTGCGCGCCGCCTGACCTCCTGCCCTCCCGCATGCGGGTGGGTGGCCCGGAGGTGACTAGGCCTTTCTGAACGGCGTCCGATCGCCGAGATAGTTCCGGTCCTGCGCCACGCCGGCGCGCTCGCGCTCGAGGAATTCGGCGACGGCGGCGCGGAAGCCCGGGTCGGCGATCCAGTGCATCGACCAGGTGCGCACCGGCTCGTAGCCGCGGGCCAGCTTGTGCCCGCCCTGCGCGCCCGCTTCGACCCGGGCGAGGCCGCGCGCGATGGCCGCGTCGATCGCCTGGTAATAGCACAGCTCGAAGTGCAGGAATGGCTTGTCGACGAGGCAGCCCCAGTAGCGCCCGTAGAGCGCGTCGCGGCCGATGAAATTGAGCGCCCCGGCGATCGGGCGCCCGTCGGCGAGCGCGAGCACCAGCAGGATCCGCTCGCCCATCCGCTCGCCGAGCAGGTCGAACGCCCGGCGCGTGAGGTAGGGACTGCCCCATTTGCGCGAGCCGGTGTCCTGATAGAACTGCCAGAACGCATCCCAGTGCTCGGGCCGGATGTCGGCGCCGCTCAGCGCGCGGATCTCGACGCCCTGCTGCGCCGCCTCGCGTTCCTTGCGGATCGCCTTGCGCTTGCGGCTCGACAGCGCAGCGAGGAAATCGTCGAAGCCGGCATAGCCGCGGTTGAGCCAGTGGAACTGGATGTCGCTGCGCGCGAGCCAGCCGGCGGCCTCGAACAGCGGCAGCTGGGCAGGCTCGATGAACGTCGCGTGCGCGGAGGAGAACCCGTGACGGCGGCACAGGTTCTCCGCGGCGCGCAGCAACGGCGCGGCATAGGCGGGATCGGCCAGCAGCAGCCGCGGCCCGGTCGCCGGAGTGAACGGCACGGCGATCTGCAGCTTGGGGTAATAGTGCCCGCCGGCGCGGTGCCAGGCGTCGGCCCAGGCATGGTCGAACACGTATTCGCCCTGGCTGTGGCTCTTGGCATAGGCCGGCAGCGCGCCGAGCAGGTTGCCCGCGTGGTCCTCGAGCACCAGCGGCGCCGGGGTCCACCCGGTGCCCGGCCCGACGCTCTCCGAATCCTCGAGCGCGGTGAGGAAGGCGTGGCTGGTGAACGGATTGCCGGGCCCGGCGAGCGCGTCCCATTGCGCCGCCGGCAGCGCGCCCACCGCGCCAGCAAGACGGACTGTCAGGTCGCCATCGGCCATGCCGGCAAGCTAGGGACTGGCGAGCGCGGATGCGAGCCCTTCGCCTTCGGCGATCGGCGCGTCGGCGTGTTCGCGGGCTCTCGTCAGCAGCGCGGCGTCGGACACGGTCCAGGTGAGCACCGGCAGGCCCCGGGCACGGTGGCAGGCGGCAAAGCGGCTCGGCAAGTCGCGCACGTCGCAGGCGAGGAAATCGGGCCGCGCGTGCCACACGGCGCGGCGGCGGCGCCAGCGGCCGCGCCAGCCTGGCGAGTCGGCCTCGGCCACCACCAGGCCGCGGACCGTTTCCGGCGCGTGGTGGGCGAACCAGCGCCCGACGCGCGGGTCGAAGCTCATCACCGCGTGGTCACCGGCATAGCCTTCGAAGGCACGCTGCACCGTGCGGCACAAGGCGGCGACGGAGCGGTCGGCCCGGGCCTTGATCTCGACCAGCAGCGGGGTACGACCGCCGACGAGCGCCAGCAGGTCGCGCAGCGCCGGGATCGTGTCCGCGCTGCCCGTCAGCGCAACTTGCCGCAGATCGACCAGTGTACGATCGGCCACGGCGCCGGCCTCGCCGGTCAGCCGCTCGAGCGTCAAATCGTGGAACACCGCCGCCTCGCCGTCGGCGGTCTCTTGCACGTCGCACTCGATGCCGAGCCCGGCAGCGACGGCGCGCGCGAAGGCGGTCGGGGAGTTCTCCACCGCGCCGGGCCCGTGCAGGCCGCGGTGCGCGTAAGCGACGCCGCGCAGCCAGGCCACCCGCGCCGCGTCGGGCGCGGGCGCCAGCAGCCGGTCAAGCAGGGCTGACCTCGACAATCGCATCGACCTCGACCGCCGCGCCGAGCGGCAGCACCGGCACGCCGACCGCGCTGCGGGCGTGCTTACCGGCCTCGCCGAATACCTCGACCATGAGTTCCGAGGCTCCGTTGGCGACCCTGGGCTGGTCGGTGAAGGCAGCGGCCGAATTGACGAACGCGCCGAGCTTGACGATCCGCCCGACGCGGTCGAGCGAGCCGAGCGCCGCCTTGAGCTGGGCAAGGATCATCAGGCCGCAGGCGCGGGCGGCGACGGTGCCGTGCTCGAGCGTGACATCCTCGCCCAGGCGCCCGGTAACGAGATTGCCGTTGACGAACGGCAGTTGCCCGGAAACGTGGGCGAAGCCGCCGCTGACCACCACCGGGACGTAGGCCGCGACCGGCGCGGCCGCCGCGGGCAGCTCGATGCCGAGCTCGGCGAGACGGTGTTCGATGCTCATCGGCGGTCCCCATGCAACGTTTCGAGCAGCCACGGCAAGGCCTCGGCCCAGGTGTCGAGCCGGGCATGGGCATGCCCGGCCTCGAGCGCGCAGGGAATGTGCGCGGCGATCGTCGGCTCGCCGCAGAAGTGCAGCCGCGAGACGTCCGGCAGCACCCCGGCGGCCGAGGCGTGATGATGAGCGAGATCGTCGATGAACACCGCGCGCCCCGGGGCAAATTCCTCGACGATGCGGCGCAAGGCCTCGCCCTTCGGGCCCTGGTTGGTGAATACCCGCGCCTCGATGCCGTGCTGGTGCAGCTGCGCCGCCCGGCCCGGCTGGTAATGGTCGGCGAGGTTGGTCAGCACGACCACATCGGCCTCGCGGCTCAGCTCGGCGATCGCCGCCGCCGCGCCGTCGATCTCGGTCTGGCGATGCATCTCGGTGTCGAAGAACAGCGTCAGGTAGCGCCATTTTTCTTCATCGCTCAGCGCCTCGCCGCCGCCCCTGGGCCGGAAGGCCTGGGCGAACGGATTGCCGTCGAGCGCGAAGTCGATGCCGTGCGCCTCGCCGAGCCAGTCGCGGAAGTGCCGCACCATGTGCAGCAGCACCTCGTCGCAATCGGTCACGATCAACGGGCGGCTCATGGCGCGATCCGATCGCGCACTGCGGCCAGCTCGGCGGGCGCGATGCCGAGCGATTCGGCGGCGGCCACGAGGTCCGGTTCGTACCCGCACAGGAAGTCGAGCACCGCGCGGTGGGTCGCCGGCTCGCCGACCACGGCCCGCAATCCGGCGGGGGTCAGTCCGGTCAGATCGAGGAAGCGCTGCGCGCGCGGTGCGTCCGCGAGCACCCAGGCCAGCGCGCCGAGCGCGACCTCGGAACCATATTTAACTGAATCTTCAGAGTTATTAAGAATTGTCAGGCATCCGTTAAGGAGATATTATCGGTCGAAAGCTTCCGTGGGGACGGAAGTACCGGGGGCGCAATGACGAAGAGAATTCTCGTTGTCGAGGACAACGATCTCAACCGCAAGTTGTTCTGCGACGTGTTGCAGGCCAGCGGTTTCGACGTGGAACCGGTCGCCGACGGCCACGAGGTGATCGCGCGGGCGCGCAGCTTCATTCCCAACCTGGTGGTGATGGACATCCAGCTGCAGGACGTCTCGGGGCTCGACCTGATCGCCGACCTCAAGCGCGACGCGGCGCTGTGCGAAGTGCCGGTGCTGGCGGTGACCGCCTATGCCGGCAAGGGCGACGAGCAGCGCATCCGCGACGTCGGCGCCGAAGGCTATCTGGCCAAGCCGGTATCGATCGGGCCGTTCATGGCAGCGGTGAAGGGCCTGGTCGGTCAGTAGCTGGCGATCAGTTCGATCACGAATGCGGTGAGCGTCACCACCAGCCCGGTAACGAACAGGCGATAGGCATAGCCGAGGTAGCGGTACTTGCGCCGCTGCAGCACCTGGCCGTTCTGGTAGAGGTCGTGCAGCATCAGGCGGAAGACCCGCTCGTCGTCGTGCAGTTCGGCGAGCACCTCGCTCGCCCATTGCTGCTCCTCGCGATTGGCGAAATGGCCGAAGAACAGCCGGTTGCTCGGCACCGCCCGGTTCCGGGGCTCGGCGATCGAGGGCATGACGGCGATCGCGGCGAACAGCGCGCTGAGGAAGGCGAACACGGCGAGAATGGCGAGCGGCCAGGCGACCTGGCCGGTCAGCGAGCGGCCGACCGCGAGCGAAAACACGACGAAGCTCGCGCCCATCAGCATCGACGCTTTCTGGTCGGCCATCTGCGACAGCGTGAGCGTGGCGCCCTGGGCGGTGCGCAGGGTGTGGATGGCGTTGACCGAATATGGTGACGGAGTCGGGCGCCCCGCAGCCGTGTCGGTTGTCGCAGCCGGATCGGCCATAGCCAGTCTGCCTCCCCCCGACGCCCCGTGCGCCGCGCAATCCGCTTGCCATTGCCTCACTTGCTTGACAAGCGGGACGGCGTGGCGATCCTCCGCGGCACTGTCCGCCGCCGGCGCCGAGCATAAGGATTTCGAATGGAGCGCGAAGACGTCGACGGCCGCATCCGCACGCTGATCGAGCCGTTCAACAAGAAGAGCGCCGAGATTGCCGACGACACGACCTTTGCCGGCGACCTCGAGTTCGACAGCCTGACGGTGATGGACTTCGTCGCCGCGATCGAGGACGAGTTCGACATCATCATCAGCATGAACCAGCAGGCCGAGATCGAGACTTATGGCCAGCTGGTGGATGCGGTGCGCGAGCTGACCGCCGAATGACCGAGGGTGTCAGCCAGGCCAACCGGCCCGCCGTCCGAGCCGAAGAACACGGCGGCGGGGACCGCGACCTGTTCTCCAAGTTCGACGACATCATCCGGACGCGCGAGACTCTGCTCGCCAGCGGGGTCGAGGATCCGTTCAGCCTGGTGATGGAGAAAGTGCTCTCGCCCACCCGCGCTATCTGCAACGGGCGCGACACGATCCTGCTCGGCACCTACAACTACATGGGCATGACCTTCGACCCGGACGTGATCCAGGCCGGCAAGGACGCGCTCGACAATTTCGGCGCGGGCACCACCGGCAGCCGGGTCCTGAACGGCACCTACCAAGGGCACAGGGAAGTCGAGCAGGCCCTGCGCGAGTTCTACGCCATGGATCACGCCATGGTGTTCTCGACCGGCTACCAGGCCAACCTCGGGATCATCTCCACCGTCGCCGGCAAGGGCGACTACATCGTGCTCGACATCGACAGCCATGCGAGCATCTGGGACGGCTGCGCGCTCGGCAAGGCCGAGGTGGTGCCGTTCAAGCACAACGACATCGAGGCGATGGACAAGCGGCTCGGCCGCATTCCCGAAGGCGCCGGCAAGCTGGTCGTGCTCGAGGGCGTCTATTCGATGCTCGGCGACGTCGCGCCGCTCAAGGAGATGGTCGCGGTCGCCAAGAGGCACGGCGCGATGGTGCTGGTCGACGAGGCGCACTCGATGGGCTTCATCGGCGAGCATGGCCGCGGGGTGGCCGAAGCGCAGGGCGTGATCGACCAGGTCGATTTCATCATCGGCACGTTCTCGAAGTCGGTCGGCACGGTCGGCGGGTTCTGCGTCTCCAACCACCCGAAGTTCGAGATCCTGCGGCTGGTCTGCCGGCCCTACGTGTTCACCGCCAGCCTGCCGCCGAGCGTGGTCGCCACGGCCGCGACCTCGATCCGCAAGCTGATGCACGGCTCGAACAAGCGCGCGCACCTGTGGGAGAACTCGAAGCGCCTCCACGGCGGGCTGACCGAGCTCGGCTTCCGCCTCGGCACCGAGGAGCCGCAGAGCGCGATCGTCGCGGTGATCATGCCCGACCTCGAGCGCGGCGCGGCGATGTGGGAAGCGTTGCTCAAGGAAGGGCTCTACGTCAATCTCGCCCGCCCGCCGGCCACCCCGGCCGGAATGACGCTGCTGCGCTGCTCGCTGTGCGCCGAGCATTCGAGTGAGGAAGTCGAGACCATCCTCGGCATGTTCGAGCGCGCAGGGAAGGTCGTGGGAATCATCTAGCCGCCGGGCAACGGACGGCAGATTTACAGGGTGATCCATACAGGGTATCGTTCGCGACAATACGGGCCGCTCAGCCGCTTCCGATTTGGGAGGTCACGTATGATCGACGATTCCACGCCTGAGCCGCAGGACAGCCTTCCCGAACATTTTTGCGTCAGGCTCGAGCATCAGGGGGAGGTTCACTACATCTTCTGTGAGGCAGTCGTCTCGTTCGAGGAGAGCAAGCTCTTCGTCGGCGGCGTAAAGGCGCTGCAGGAGATGTTTTCCGGTTTCCATCAGGAGGGTCTGGCGGAAGTGGCCGTCCTGCCGCCGCTGGGCCATCCGGCGTGGCTGCTCCAGACGGCCTCGATGCAGGTGGGTAAGGACGATCCCTGAGGGTCACGCCAGGAGAGCGTCCGGTGACGGGAGAACTGCGTTGCCGCCCGCTCTCCGAAACGCTTGAGCTCGGCATCACCGCCGCCGTCTGCGCCGGGGTGACGCGCGTTTCGGATATCACATCCTTCGCGGTTCCCGGCATTCCCGTATTCCAGGCCACGCGGCCCGATGCGCGTTCGCTGAGCGTATCCCAGGGCAAGGGTCTCACGCCCGCCGCGGCGATCGTCGGCGCCCTGCTCGAATCGGTCGAGCTATGGATGGCCGAACGCCTGGCCGCCCCCGCTTCCAGGCGCCCGCTCGCCGAACTGAGCGAGCGGGACGTGGCGATCTGGTCGGGCGAGCGCGACGCGCTGGCGGTCGATCTCGATCGCGCTCTGCCAAGAGCATGGCTGCCCGGCATCGACCTCCTTTCGGACGCGACCTGCCCGATGCCGTGGGACATGCTGTCGCTCGATTTCACCCGCGGGACGCTCGAGTACGCGGCCAGCTCGAATGGCCTCGCCTGCGGCAACACCCGCACGGAAGCGCTCGTTTCCGGCGTCGCCGAACTGCTCGAGCATCACTGCAAGGCGCAGTTCGAGCGGATCGCACCGCGGCACAAGCGCGCCGGGCAGATCGCGCTCGCCACGATCCGCGATCCGCTCATCGGACGCCTGGTGCGCCGGATCGAACGCGCCGGATTCGAGCTCCGGGCGTGGAGCCAAGGCCAGGAGCTCGGCCTGCCGGCGATCCAGGTCACGATGTTGGGGAACGGGAGCAGCTTCGACGACATCTCGCCGGTCTCGGGTAACGGCTGCCATCCCGACGCCAAGGTTGCCTTCCTGCGAGCGCTGCTCGAAGCCGTGCAAACGCGCGCCGGGCTGGTCGCCGGCGCACGCGACGATCTGACGGGGGACGAATACGGCACCGCCCGTGAACGTACCGCCGCCGTCTTTCTCGGCGCTCTGGCCTATGGCGATGGCCCGCTCGACTGGCGGGATGTTCCCAGCGCGCAATGCCCCAGCAGCGAGCATTGCCTCGACTTCCTGCTCGCCAGGGTGGCGAGCATCACCAGCCTGCCGGTCATCGCCTACGACCATGACCCGCCCTGCCCGGGCCTCCACCTGGTGCATGTCCTCGCGCCTGGCTTGACGGATCCGCTGCGCGCACGGGCGAGGCTTGCGCGAAAGCCCCCGGCGGCGGCCGCTCCGTGCCCCAGCGCATCCGGCCCCGTCAGGCCGCGCCGGCGCAAGATCCTGTTCGCCGGGCCGAGCGTGGCCGGGCTGGCGATTCCCGAGACGATCGAGCTTCGCGCGCCGGCCCGCTGCGGCGACCTTGCCGCCCTGCTCGCCGATCCCCCGGCCGCGGTCGGGCTCGTGGACGGCTATTTCAAGCTCGCACCGACCGTGTGGCACAAGGAAATTCTGTGCCTCCTCGCAGCGGGCACGCGGGTGGTGGGAGGGGCGAGCCTCGGCGCGCTGCGCGCTGCCGAGCTCGAACGCTTCGGCATGGAAGGCGCGGGCGCGATCTTTCACGGCTACCGCGGCGGCACGCTGGTGCGCGACGATGCGGTGATGCTGGTCCACGCTCCGCCCGAGCTGGGCTACGCGCCGCTTTCGGTACCGCTGGTCGACGCCGAACATACGCTGACTGGCGCCGACATCCGGCGGGGTGCCTTGCGCACGATGCTCCGGATCGTCCGCACGACCCCATTCGAAACGCGCACCTGGCGCGCCTGCCTCGATGCCTATCGTGCGCGCACAGGCGAGCATTTCCCGCTTTCGCTCGAGGCGCTCGAAGCCGCCCCGTCGCTGAAGCGGCTGGACGCGCAGCGGGTGATCGACGCCCTTGCCGTCGCGGGCGCGGCGGCGGCACGCGCGCTAGGCGCGATGCCGCCTATCACGAGCCATTATCGCCGGGTACTGGCCAGGACGGCTCCAACATTCGCGTCAGACCCTGCATCAGCCATTCCGTGGTCTGCGGGGGATTGAGCGGCAAGGTGTAACCCGCCCATTCGAGCACGTCCTCGAGCGCAGGCTCCGCCTTGCGCTGCCATGCGCGGCGGAAATCGGCCGCAAACCGTTCGAGGGTACCGGCGATCCGTTCCGCGCCGCCGGCGAGGTGCGCTCCGTTGGCGATGCGCACCGCGGTGTACATCAGCCCGGCTTCGCCGGAGACGGCGAAATGCTCCTCGGCGGCGTCGTGCTCGCCCTTCAGCGCGAGCACCACGGCGTAGTCGGCGTGGTAGTCGCTCGGCGGAAACGGATTGAGGAAGAACGCGCGCTGCATCAGCCGCTCTGCCTCGTCGAACCCGCCGATAAAGCAGAATCCCATGGCGCACATGTTCGTCACTTCCGCATCGTGCGGTAGGCTTGCCAGCAAGGTTTCGAACTCGCGCCGCGCTGACCCGGTTTCACCCTCGCGCAAGTGGTGCCATGCCTGCCCGATCCTCACTGTGTAGTGACCGGGTTCGATCCCCGCAGCCGCTCGCAGGTGCCGCTCCGCCGTTTCACGAAACCCACGGACGTCGTGCCCGGCGATCTGCTGCCAGAAATCGGAATTGTACATCCGCACCAGCAGCAGCCGAGCGCCGAGATGCCGAGGGTTGAGCTCGAGGAGCCGCTCGAGCAACTCCACCCCCTCGCGCACCGCCGGCAGGCGTCCGCCGTTACGGATCAGCAGCCTCGCGCGGGTGTACATCGCCCGCTCGTCATGGAGCTCGTGCGCGGCCTGCCGCAGCCGCCCGGCGAGGTCGCGGTCGATCGCCGGGAGCACGGCGCCGGCGGCCTTGCCGACGATCGCGTCGAGCATCGCCTCGCCGGCCTCGGCGAAGCGCAGCGAATCCGACCACAGGATGATCCGGCTCGCCGCATCGGCCAGCTGGACGTTGACGCGGAACTCTTCCCCGAACCGGCGCAGGCTGCCGGACAGGAGATAGATGCCGAGGGCATCCTCGCTGCGCTGCAGCACGTCGGGCACGTTCGCCCCGTCGAGCGCGAGGACCTGGATCCCGCGCATCCGGCTGAGCGAGACGCGGATGTCGTCGGCGCAGAATTCGGCCAGCGAGTCGAGCGAGCCGTCGCCCTGGCCGGTCTGCAGCGGCGCCACCATCACCAGCGGCACCATGTCCGCGCCGCCGGCGACAGGCTGGGGCGCGGAGACGTGGCGGGATTCGCGAACCGCCGCCGCCGGCGCCGTATCGCGGTTGGCCGCCAGCGAATGGAACAGCGCCCGCGTCTCTTCCGAGGGAAGCGCGTCGAATTCGCTGTCGAGCCGGTCGCACAGCTGGCGATAGCGGCGGTGCAGCGAAGCCGCGTCGCCGACCGCGTGATCGAGCCGCATGCCGAGCCGGACCACGGCCTCGTTGACCGGATCGAGCCGGTCGAGCGACCGCAGGATGCTGCGGGCGTTCTTCATGTCGGCCAGCCCGTCGGCCTCGACGGCGTCGAGCGCGACGTCGAGCAGCAGGTCGCGCTGGCGCGGCCGCTCGGCCTGCAGCCAATCGTCGAAGCCGGGCGCGATGTCGACCAGGTCCTCGAGCAGGTCGCCGCGAGCCTGTTCGAGCAGCCCGGCAAGGGCGGCAAGGTCACGACCGGCCGCGGCATGGCGAATCTCGTGCAGGTCGACCGCCAGGCTCGTCTCGTCGAGGCGAACGGCGTCCCGCGTCATGGCGATCGCGCCCGTCGTGCCGGCCAGCCCGCGCAGTTCCTTCAGCGACTGGCGCAGGCTCGCGCGAGCCTGGTCGGCCCCGCGGTCGGTCCACAGCAGGCAGGCCAACTGCTCGCGGGTGGCCGAGTATCCGGGTGACAGGACGAGGTAGGCGACGATCGCCCGGGCCTTGCGCCCCGGCGGGGCGGCCTCCTGTCCCGACCGGGCGAGCCGGAACCTGCCGAACAATTGCAGCGTGGGCTGCGATGCCGAGCTGTTCCCCTGGTTCGCCGGCATGCCCACTCCATCGTGAGAAGTGCCTCGAACAGGTGCGGATGGCACCGGTGCCGGTGCTCGCCCCTGTCAATCTAAGGGAAACTGCGCTGTCGCCGTTCAGAAAGCAAGCCGGGGGCACCGCGCCGCAGTGCCCCCGGAGGTAGGGAGAAATCATGCGTGTTACTCGGCGATGGTCACCGCCAGCTGGCCGTTGGCCGCGTTCTCTGCCCAGGCCTTGGTGCCGTCCTGGCTCCCGGTTGCGCGGGCGATGGCGTAGGCACGCTGGGGGATGACGCTCGCGCGGGCCGACCGCATGCACCGCGTGACCGCCGGCGGCGTGAGAATGTTGCGCCGGTCGTCGCCGCAGACGCGCTGCACCGCGCGATCCAGACGCCGGTCGAGCGCCTTCACGCCCGCCTCGTTGGCGAGGTTGAGATCGCTGTAGGCGACGCGCTCGGTACGGGTCTCGTCGCGGGCAATGGCCGCCGACGGCAGGACGGAGGCCAGAGCGGCCGCGGCAAAAGCGATGGCCGGCAGGTTCAGCTTGGGGGTGTTCGAGTTCATTTCGGTTCTCCTGTGACAGCCCGGCAAGATCGCCGGACAGGAGTGTGATGCCCTCCCCTGCGTGAGCGGCATGGATGGCCGAGCGTGAAACGCCCGTGAAAAATGCGCCAATTCGCGATTTTCGGCGAAGCCGGAGCGGCGCCGGGCACGCCGGGGAACCGCGCGGCGGCCGGTCTAACGGCGGCGCGAGGCGCCCAGATCGCCGGCGAACAGCCAGCCGCCCGCGAGCGTCGCTGCACCGGCTCCGGCGAGCTGGGCGAGGATGAAGGCGGGAACATCGCCGGGGGCGATGCCGGCAAAGGTGTCCGACAGGCTGCGGGCGACGGTGATCGCCGGATTGGCGAAGCTGGTCGAGGAGGTGAACCAGTAGGCGGCGACGATGTACAGCGCGACGCCCGCCGGAATCGCCTCCGGCCGGTGGCGCAGCAGGCCGAGGATCGTCAGCACGAGACCGAAGGTGGCGACGAACTCGCCGGTCCACTGGCCGATCCCGGCGCGCGCGTGGCCCGAGAGCTGCAGGATCGGCAGGCCGAACATCAGGTGCGCCGCGAAGGTGCCGAGCACGCCGGCGGCGAGCTGGACCCCGAGGTAGCCGGCGGCGCGGCCGGGCGCGATCTCGCGCCGCAGCAGGAAGGCGAGCGTCACCGCCGGGTTGAACTGCGCCCCCGAGAGCGGCCCGAGCAGGGCGATCAGGACGTAGAGGATCGCGCCCGTCGCCGCCGTGTTGGCGAGCAGCGCCACGCCGGGATTCGCGGGCGACAGCGCCTCGGCCATGATCCCCGAGCCGATCACCGCGGCGAACAGGAAGAAGCTGCCGAGCGCCTCGGCCGCGAGGGCGCGCGCGAGCGGCGGCTCAGCCATCGCGGGCGGCTTCGCTGGCGCCCTCGCCGCGGCCGATCGCCCGCAGCGCCAGCGCGTCGATTTGCTCATCCGGCAAGGCGAGCAGCAGCGAGATGCGCTGGTGGAGGTAGCGCAGCGCACGCTCGAACGCCTCGCGCTGGGCTTCGCCCTCGACCGCGGCCGGATCCTCGATGCCCCAGTGCGCGGCGATCGGCCGGCCCGGCCAGACCGGGCAGGATTCGCCGGCGGCGCTGTCGCACACGGTGATGACGAGGTCGACCGGCGGGGCGTCGGGCCCGGCGAACTCGCTCCAGCTCTTCGAGCGGAACCCTTGGTGCGGCAGGCCGTGGCTCTTGAGCACCTCGAGCGCCATCGGATGCGGCGCGCCCTTCGGCTGGCTGCCGGCCGAGAGCGCGCGAAAGCGCCCCGCGCCTTCGGCGGCGCCCATGTGGTTGAGCAGCGCTTCGGCGAGAATCGAGCGCGCCGAATTGCCGGTGCACAGGAACAGCACGGTACGCACGGTCACGCGGCCGCCGCCGCATCGCCGCCGCTGCAGTCGGCGCCGCCGCAGCAGTTTTCGGTCAGGAAGGCGAGCAGCCGGTTCATCGCCGCAAAGTCCGCCGAGTAGACCAGCGAGCGGCCTTCGCGCCGCTGCGCGATCAGCCCGGCACGGGTAAGCTGGGCGAGGTGGAACGACAGCGAGGAGCCGGGTACCTCGAGCGCTTCGGCCAGCATCCCGGCCGCCATTCCCGCCGGCCCCGCGCGCACCAGCAGACGGAACGCCGCGAGCCGGTGCGGCTGGGCCAGCGCGCCAAGCGCGGCGACGGCGGAAGCAGGTTCGAGCGCTATCATTTCGATAATTGTCGAAACTTCGCCCGCCCAGTCAAGCATTCATTTCGATGATTGTCGAAATAAGCTGCCTCGCTTCCGGGCGCCGTCGGCGAGGGCGGAACGATGGCCGCCACCCGCCGTTGGTGCCTCGGCGAGGGGAATCCGTCTCACAGTCCTGGGAGAGGACAATGACGCCCAACCCCCGCTCGACCGTCCGCATCGCCGGGCATCCGGTCCATCCCATGCTCGTGCCGCTGCCGATCGGCTTCCTGGTCGGCGCGTTCCTGACCGACATCGCCTACTGGCGGAGCGGCTGGGCGAGCTTCGCCTATTTCTCCTCGTGGCTGATCGCCGCGGGCCTCGTCACCGCGCTGCTCGCCGCGTTGGTCGGCTTCACCGACTTTCTCGGCGAGCCGCGCATCCGCGCGATCCGCAAGGCGTGGTACCACCTGTACGGCAACCTCGCCGCGGTGCTGCTGTCGGTGGTCAACTTCATCGTCCACTTGCGCGACGGCGCGGCGGCGGTGCTGCCGACGGGCATCCTGCTCTCGGGCGTGGTCACGCTGCTGCTGCTGTTCAACGGCTGGATGGGCGGCGAGCTGGTATTCCGCGGCCGGGTGGGGGTGCTCGACGCGGACCTCGACCGGGGGGCGTGAGATGAGCGCGCGCCTGCGCCTCGCCGGGCCGCTCGCGGCGGTGCTGCTGCTGGCGGCCTGCGGCAAGGGCACGGCGGTGTTCGAGGACGGCCGCTACGGCCCCGATCCGGCGATCCCCAAGCCCGACTACGCCGCGTTCCCGCCGATCCGCATCGCCGAGGTGGCCGGCTGGCCCGGCGGCCGCACGCCCGAGGTCGCGGGGGGCCTGGCGGTCAGCGCCTTCGCCACCGGGCTGATCCATCCGCGGTGGATCCTGCCGCTGCCCAACGGCGACCTGTTGGTGGCCGAGAGCGACAAGGCCGGCGAGCCGGTCAAGCGGCCCAAGGACCTCGTGATGATGCTGCTGATGGGCCAGGCCAAGGGCGGCGCGACGCCGCCCAACCGCATCAGCCTGCTGCGCGACCGCGACGGCGACGGCCGCGCCGACAGCCGCACGACCTACATCGACGGGCTCGAGGCGCCGTTCGGCATGGCGCTGGTCGGCAGCGACCTCTACGTCGCCGACACCGGCGCGCTGCTGCGCTACCGCTACGTCGCCGGCGCCGACCGCCCGGCCGGCGCGGCGGTCAAGCTGACCGACCTGCCGGGCGGGCCGATCAACCACCACTGGACCAAGAACGTCGTCGCCTCGCCCGACGGCGCGCGGCTCTACGTCACCGTCGGCTCGAACAGCAACGTCGGCGAGAACGGCATGGAGCACGAGGTCGGTCGCGCGGCGGTGTGGGAAGTCGACCCGGCGACCGGCGCGCACCGGATCTACGCCTCGGGGCTGCGCAATCCCAACGGGATGGACTGGAACCCGGCCACCGGCGCGCTGTGGACCGTGGTCAACGAGCGCGACGAGATCGGCGACGACGCCTCGCCCGACTATCTCACCTCGCTGCGGCCCGGCGGCTTCTACGGCTGGCCGTGGAGCTACTGGGGCCACGTCGACGGGCGGCCCTATCCGGCGCGCCCCGACATGGTCGCAAGGGCGATCAAGCCCGACTACGCGATCGGCTCGCATACCGGCTCGCTCGGCCTGACCTTCGCCGACGGCGCCAGCCTCGGCCCGGCGTTCGCCAGCGGCGCGTTCGTCGGCCAGCACGGCTCGTGGAACCGCTCGCAGCCGATCGGCTACCGGGTGATCTTCGTCCCCTTCGCCGGCGGCCAGCCGAACGGCTCGCCGGTGGTGGTGCTCGGCGGGTTCCTCGACGGCGACAGGGCCTTCGGCCGGCCGGTCGGCGTGGCCATCGACCGCAATGGCGCGCTGCTGGTGGCCGACGATGCGGGCAACACCGTGTGGCGCGTCACCGCCTCGCCGCTGGCGCGGGCGATAGCGGAGCCATAGCCGCAGCGCTCAGCAATCCTCCCCGAGCAAGCTCGGGGAGGATGGGATGCGTCCGGAATGGAGGGTTCAGGCGAACTCGGGATTGAGCGCCGCCGCCGCGCACTTGTCGGCGGTGGCCTTGTCGCCGCCCTCGATCATCGACGCGAGGATGAAGCCGCCGACCACCAGCACCACGAAGCCGATGGCGACGAGGCCGAGGTACTTGTCGATGAAGCGCTTGATCGGCGCGCCGAACAGGCGGAACAGCACGCCGACGACCATGAAGCTGATCGAGCGGCTGACGAGGCTGGCGAGGATGAACGGCACCAGCGGCATGTGGATGAAGCCGGCGGTGATCGTCAGCAGCTTGAACGGGATCGGCGTCGCCCCCTTCACGATCAGGATCTCGACCCCGTATTCGCGCAAGTAGCAGGCGGCGACCGGGAAGCTTTCGCTGAGCCCGAGCCAGGCGAGCAGCTGCGTGCCGACGGTGTCGTAGAGGCCGCGGCCGATGGCGTAGCCGAGCAGGCCGCCGGCGACCGAGGCCACGGTGGCGACGACGGCGAAGCGGATCGCCTTCTTGGGCTCGGCGAGGCACATCAGCCCGAGCAGCGGGTGCGGCGGGACGGGGAAGAAGCTCGCCTCGACGAAGGCGAACAGCGCCAGCCACCATTCGGCGTGCGGGTGGGCGGCCTTCTCGAGCACCCAGTCGTAGAGCTTGCGCAGCATCGCCGCGCCCTAGGCGAGCGCCGGAACGGGGGCAAGCGCGCCGCTGGGGCAGCGCGAGCCTAGGGCGCGGCGGCGCCCGGGATCAGCCTGGCGAGCCCCCTGGCGCCGGCCGGCGCCGGCCGTTCGGGCTCGAGCGAAGCGCCGAGCAGCTTGTCGATCACCGCGCGCTTGGCCTCGTCGGCCTGCTCCATGGTGGTCGCGATGCGGTAGCACAGGATCGCCGTGTGGCTCTGCATCTGCAGCCGGTAGTAGAACGTCAGCTGGCCGATCGTGCTGCGGTAGACCCACAGGAACAGCGCCGAGATCACCTCGATGATCACCGCCCCGGCGAGGATCAGCAGGTTGAAGTCGCCCGCCGGCCGCGCGAGCCCGAGCTGCTCGACGGGGCCGATGTACAGCGCGATGCCGAACACCAGCAGCAGGAAGCCGAGCCACATCGCCAGCGCGGCGTTGACGAACGCGCGGCGCGTCTGGCCGAGGCCCATGGCGTAGTAGGCGTCGAGCTGCGCGCGGCTGTAGCGCAGCAGCGGCAGCAAGCCGGCGGCGTCGGTCTTCTCGAGCCGGCCGAGCGCGTCTTCCTCGGTCTCGCGGACGCGCTCGCGCGCCCGGGCGATGGTTTCGGTCTCGCCACCGAGCGTGGCGTCGACGACCACCTCGGTCAGGCCGACCGCGCTCATCCAGCCCCACACCGGGATCACGAACAGCAGGATCGCGCCGAGCAGCGCCACCGGCCAGCGCCAGACGGTCTCGGCGGCCCAGCGCCACAATTCCGGGAAGCTGACGAACCAGCAGACCCACGCCAGCGCCAGGGTGCCCGCCCAGTAGAGAATCACCAGCAGCCAGGCCACGGCGCCGAAGCGCGGATGCTTGGCGATCAGGCGGGCGGCAAACAGCCGCAACTTGCCGCCCAGGGCGACCCGGGTGACGTGCATTTCGACCCCGCCGGGCGATCCGGCGACTAGCGCGGGCTTGTCGGGCATACTGCTGCATCCCCCTTATCGCAGTCTGCCGAGCGCGCCGCCGCGGGACAATAGACCGTATGTCCCGGACCGCAGCAGCCAGGGTCAGCCGTACGAACCCATTTGGCACTTTCTGCTTGACATCGCAACGCTCTTTGGGTACATATCAGGAACATCGCGATGGTGCGATTCGGGGCCCGGCGCCCCGCTGCCCCGAAAGAGAGAAGACTTATGGCCACCGAGCGCCTGAGAGGCGCGAACGGGCGCTTCGTCGCGTCCGCCGCCGCCGCCGCCACTGAAACGACCCCAAAGGCCCGCAAGAAATCGACCAGGCTGACCCCGCGCCAGCGCGCCGAGGCCGGCGAGGGTGCGCTCGACAAGCACTGGCGGACCTACTTCCTGCAGTCGCTGGCGGAGACCTCGAACGTCAAGGCCTCGGCCGCGGCGGCCGGGGTCTCGCCGAGCCGCGCCTACAAGGTCCGCCGCGAGGACGGCGAATTCGCCGGCGAATGGCGCAAGGCGCTCGTCGAGGGCTACGAGCACCTTGAGCTGGAGGCGCTCGGCTACCTGCGCGCGGGGGACCCGGCGCGGAAGTTCGATGTCGCTTCGGCCATCCGCCTGCTGACCCTGCACCGCGAGACGGTCGCCGCGGAGCGGACCCGCGCGGGCGATCCGGACGGCGGATCGGTGCTCGATACGATCGACGCCGTGCTGGACCAGATGCGCCGGCGCCGCGCCGCCAACGCCGCGATGGTCGCCGACCGAGCTGCCGGTGGCGGCGATGACGCGCTCTAGCCAGCTCGAGGGACTGCTCTCGCTTCCGCCGCAGGAGCGCCGCCAGGCCTTGCGGCTGATCGGCGAGGCGCACCTGCGCAGGATGCCCGGGTGCTGGGACTTGTGGGCCCATCCCGGCCAGGTGCCGCCGGAAACGCTCTGGCACGTGTGGCTGATCATGGCCGGGCGCGGGTTCGGCAAGACGCGCGCGGGCGCGGAATGGGTCCGCCGCGTTGCCGAGACCGACCCCGCGGCGCGCATCGCGCTGGTCGCCGCCTCGCTCGGCGAAGCGCGGCGGGTGATGGTCGAAGGACCGGCCGGACTGCTGGCGGCCGCCGCCAGGGGCAAGCGGCCCCGCTTCAAGCCCTCGCAAGGGGTGCTCACGTGGCCCAACGGGGCCGTCGCGACGCTCTTTTCGGCGGCCGAGCCCGAGACCCTGCGCGGCCCGCAGCACAGCCACGCGTGGTGCGACGAACTCGCCAAGTGGGAGCAAAGCAGCGGGCGGGCCGAGGCGGCGTGGGACAACCTCATGCTCGGCCTGCGGCTGGGCGAGCGTCCGCAAGCGGCCGTCACCACCACGCCGCGCGCGGTGCCGCTGCTGCGGCGCCTGCTGGCCATGCCGGGCGTCGAAGTCAGCCGCGGCGCGACTTACGCCAACGCCGACAACCTGCCGCCCGGCTTCGTCCGCTCGGTGACGGCGCAATACGGCCGCTCGCTGCTCGCCCGCCAGGAGCTCGAAGGCGAGCTGATCGAGGAAGTCGACGGGGCGCTGTGGAGCCGCGCGCTGCTCGAGGATTGCCGCGAGCAAGCGCCGAGCGCGCCGCCGAAGCGGGTGGTGGTCGGGGTCGACCCGCCGGCCTCGGCGCAAGGCGACGCCTGCGGGATCGTCGTCTGCGCGCTCGGCGAGGACGGCATCGCCCGCGTGCTGGCCGACAGCTCGGTCCGCCGGCCGGCGCCCGAGCGCTGGGCGCGTGCGGTCGCCGAGGCGGCGCGGACCTGGCGGGCCGACCGCGTCGTCGCCGAAGCCAACAACGGCGGCGAGATGGTGCGCAGCGTGCTCCATGCGGCCGACATCGCCTTGCCGGTGCGGCTGGTCCGCGCCGCTCGCGGCAAGGCCGCCCGCGCCGAGCCGGTCGCGGCGCTCTACGAAAGCGGCCGCGTGCGCCACGTCGGCCAGTTGCCGCAGCTCGAGGACGAGCTGTGCGGGCTGCTGGCGGGCGGGACCTACGAGGGGCCGGGCCGCTCGCCCGACCGCGCCGACGCGCTGGTCTGGGCGCTCAGCGAGCTGATGCTCGGGCGCCGGGCGCCGCCGCGGATCGTGCGATTGTGAATAAGTCCGCGCGTTAACTTTGAATCGCACTTTGCTGTCGGATTTCTACAATCCAGCGCCGCGCGCCGCTGCAAGTAAAACCACGTAACGAAGGGGGCCAGAGGGCCCGGAGCACCAACGGAGACGCGCTTGTCGAGAAGGCCGCATCCTTATTTTGGCCTTATCAACCGGCTTGAAGAGACGGGGGCCGCCGGCACGGGGCCGGCGGAGCGCCGCATGCCGCGGATGACACCGCAGCAGGAAGCCGGCATCCTGTGGGAAGCCTTCCGCGCCGCCACGCGTGCCGCCACCAAGGCGCGGTAGCGAGCGGACAAGCCGCGCTCTCGCCTGAGAACATTCGGCAACCCGAGCAAGTTCCTCCTTTAGTCATCCCCGCGAAGGCGGGCCCCTCGTGTCGCCGGCGCAGCGCCCAACCGACCGCGGGCCCCGCCTTCGCGGGGGCTCACCCAACAAAGGAAACCGAGCATGTCCTTCCTCGACACGCTCCGCGCCGCCTTCAAGGGCGGCGGCGGGGCGCGCGTGCCGCTGGCGCGCAGCTTTGCCTCGCCGTGGAGCTGGGCCTTCGAGCCCGCCACGCGGCCGCCGTTCGAGTACCGCGGCGCGGTGGCGCGGGCGTTCCTCGACAACCCGGTGGCGCAGCGCGCGGTGCGGCTGGTCGCCGAGGGGGTCGGCAGCGCGCCGCTCCTTCCGTCCGACCCGGCGGCGCTGGCGCTGGTCGCGGCGACGAGCGCCGGGCAGTCGCTGCTCGAGACGCTGGCGGCGCAGTTGCTGCTGCACGGCAACGGCTACGTCCAGGTCATGCGCGACGGGGGCGGCCGGCCGGTCGAGCTGTTCGCCCTGCGGCCCGAGCGGGTCGCTGGCCAGGCGCAGAAGGAGTTCTTCGTCAACGAAGCGCATGCGCTGACCGACGCCCTGCTCCACCCGGCGATCGACGGCCAGGCGAATGACCCGCCCGCGACGCCCGCGGCCGGCGTGACCTGGCTGGTCGGTCCGTCGCCGACGGGTGCCTGGTCGGGCAGCGCCGGAAAACTCGCCTCGTTCCAGGCGGGGACGTGGATCTTCGCGGTGCCGCGCGACGGCCTGCGCGTCCTCGACCGATCAAATCGACAGGAGATTCGCTACGACGGCGGGTGGCAGCGCGCCGTCACGCCCGCCACACCCACCGGCGGCACGACTGTCGACAGCGAGGCTCGCGCGGCGATTGCCGAACTGGTAAGCGCGCTTGTGACCGGCGGCATCCTGGCAGCAGCCTGATCCGGAGCCATTGGCTTGCCGAAACGTCGGCCCGGCTGAACGAATGGAGAGCTTCACATGCGACATCCCCTGCTCCTTGCGCTGCCGCTTGTGGCCCTGGCCGGCTGCCAGACTCTCGACGAGTTGCCGACCGAACGCCTCGGACAGGCGACCATTCGCCTCGCCAACGGCCTGCCCGGCGGGACCGCGCAACTGCTTGCCAGCGGCTCACAGGTGAACATCTCGATCGCAGTTGCCGGCATGACCCCGGGGACCCACGGCATCCACCTGCACATGGTCGGCTCCTGCGATGCACCTGGGTTCACCACCGCCGGCGGTCATCTCAATCCGGGCATGAAGCAGCACGGCACCGAGAACCCGGCCGGCTCGCACCTCGGCGACTTGCCCAATCTCGTGGTCGGCGCCTCGGGCACGGGCACGATCAGCGCCACGCTCGCGGGCACCCGCGACCAGGTCCTGGCGCAGATCTTCGACGCGGACGGAACGGCGGTGGTCGTTCACGCCAATCCGGACGACTACCGGACCGATCCTTCGGGCAACTCGGGCACGCGCATCGCCTGCGGGGTGCTCACAAGGACGTAAGCGCCCTCGGCATCGTCCGCACCGCAACGCCCACCGCGAGCAGACCGAGCGGCACCACCACTAGCGTCGCGATCACGCCCTGCGCCAGGCTTCCGGTGGCCTCCGAGATGAAGCCCGCCATGAACGGCCCGAGGGCAAGTCCGAGAAGCGTCGTGCCGAGGAAATAGATCGCCGTCGCGACGCCGCGCATCCGCGGCTCGACCAGCGACTGGCTGGCCGCTGCTCCGGCCCCGAGCGCCGACGAGGTGAAGAGCTGCACGAGGAAATTGCAGACCAGAAACAGCATGATGCTGTCGGTCGCATAGCCGAGGGCAATAGTCGGCACCGAGCCGACGAGCGCGATCGACAGGACCATCGCCCGGCCGCCCGCGTGGCGCTGGTGCAGGTAATCGGCGAGCCGCCCGCCGAAGATGACGCCGAGGAAGCCGCCCAGCGCGTTGGGCGCACCGATCAGCAGGCCGAGCTCGGCTTTGCCCAGGGCGAACGTGCGTTCGGCATAAGGCGCGGCCCAATAGCTGACCGAATAGCCGAGAAAGCAGATCATGCCGTAGGCGACGACGATGCCCATGAAGGCCGCCGAGCGCCAGGTCATGTCGAATGTCGCCCGGTCGCGGGTCCGCAGCGCACCCGCCCAGCTGAACACCGCGTAAAAGCCGACGCCGAGGAACCAGAATTGCTGGTTGTTGCCGGTAAGCGCGGAAAGGAACCATGCGACAAGCGCGATGAGGCCGGCGCCGGCGATGTTGGTCAGCAGGGCGCTCGCCCCGCGCCGTGCCGCGGCAACGAGGGTGAACGGCGGAACAAGCTGGCCAAGCTGGCTGACGAACTCGGCGAAGGGGCGCTCGTCGGCCTGCGCCGGGATGCCGTCCATCGCTCCGCGCGTCGGCTCGCGCAGCGAGGCGACCCACAGCGCCATGACGAGGCCGGGCAGGCCGACGACCAGAAAGGCGGCCTGCCACCCTGCCAGACCCAGCGGAGCGTCGTGCGGATAGGCCCCGTTCCACGCCTCGACCACCGAGCCGCCGATGAGCAGCGACAGGCCGCTGCCCGTGAACAGGCCCGCGGAATAGATTCCCAGGGCCGTGCCCCGAATCCGGCGGGGAAACATGTCCGCGATCAGCGAATAGGCACAGGGGGCGGAAGTCGCCTCGCCCACGCCGACGCCGATCCGCGCGACGGTGAGCGTCGCCGAGTTGCGCGCGAAACCGCTGAGCGCGGTCATGAGCGACCACAGGCCGAGTCCCATCGCCAGCAGCCGGGTCCGGTTCCAGCCGTCCGCGAGCCGGCCGAGCGGGATGCCGAACAGCGCGTAGAAGATCGCGAAGGCCGTCCCGTAGAGGAACCCCAGCTGCGCGTCGTCCAGTCCGAGGTCCGCCTTGATGTCGTTGGCAAGGATCGAGAGGATCTGCCGGTCGACGAAATTGAGCAGATAGACCAGAAACAGGACGCCCAGCGCATACCAGCTGTAAGCCGGCACAGGCCGCGAGTCCCCCCGGTCGTCGTCCGCGCCCCTTGCCATCGCTCAGTCCACCGCCGCAGCGTAAGGGGTCGGGTCAACCAGGCCCGCATCGGCAAATCCGGCCCGGCGCAGGCGGCAACTGTCGCACAGGCCGCACGCCAGTCCCTCGGGCGTGGGATCGTAGCACGACCAGCTCATCGCCGGATCGAGCCCGAGGCGCACGGCTTCCTGCACGATGCGCGCCTTGCCCCAGTGCTGCAGCGGAGCGTGGATCGTGAACGGGCTGCCTTCGATGCCCTCGCGGGTCGCCAGCCGGGCCGTCTCGGCGAAGCTGGCGATGAACTCCGGCCGGCAGTCCGGGTAGCCGGAATAGTCGAGCGCGTTGACCCCGATGAAGATGTCATGCGCGCCGAGCGGCTCGGCCCAGGCCAGCGTCAGCGCAAGGAACACGAGGTTGCGCGCGGGCACGTAGGTGATCGGGATTTCCGTCCCCAGGCCGCCCTTGGGGACCGCGATATCGTCGGTCAGCGCCGAGCCGCCGAAGCGGCGGAGGTCGAGCGGCAGCACGACGTGGCGGACCGCACCGAGCTTGCCGGCGATCGCACCGGCGGCCTCGATCTCGCGCCGGTGGCGCTGGTTGTAGTCGATGGTCAGCGCGTTGAGCGCGAATCCCTGTTCGCGCGCAAGGCCTGCCGCGACCATTGAATCGAGTCCCCCCGACAAGAGCACGACGGCTTGCTTTGGGTTCGCGGCCATTGCGAGGGGCTAGGCACGAGCGCCGCCCGGAGCAAGCCCAACCGCGAACTCAGCAGCTGCCCGCGTGCCTGGCTTCGCCGCTGATCGCGAACGGCGCCCCGTCGATGATGCCCTGGCTCTGGATCTGCACGAGGCCGTTCCCCTCGCGCCTGATCGAGGTGCGACCGTAGCCGTTGCCGCGACAGGTGTACTGAACGACGACCTCCTCCGGAGTGTCCTTCACCACGAAGCGGCTGCATCCGGGCTGCGTATGCCGCAGCTGGATGAATTCCTGACCGCTCCGGACGCAAACCCGCTGCTGCGACCCGTCATCGCGAATGCGCAGGCTCCAGCTCCCCTTGGCGAGGGAGTCGAGCATCGCCAGCTCGGGCGCGTTGGCGGCCGATGCGGCGACGGCGAGCGTAGCCGCGACGCCGATCGCGCCCCAGTGAGCGAGCTTTCGAATGGGTCCAGTCTTGCTCATCCTGGCACTCCGCGATTCATAAAACCACTATATCACAAGCCCGATACGGCGTCCAAGCGCCCTGTACGAGCGACGAACCGTTCAATCCTGAATGGGAAACTCGCGCGAGCAGAAGGCGCAGTCGACCAGGATCACGCCGTTCTCGTCGCGCATGTCGCGCCGATCTTCTTTCGAGAATCGCGCCAGCACTTCCTCGAAGTGGACGACCGAGCAGCGGCAACCACGCGACAGCGACGTCGAAGGCTGCACTCGCACCTCCCGCTCTTCATGGAACAGGCGCCAGACAATCTCCTGGAGCGGAAGCTCGGCATCGATCAACTCGAGTGCATCGACCGAACCGGCCATGATGGCGACGTGATCCCAGTCCGGATTATCGGTCCGAGAGTGCAGGCGCTCACGCCCTTCCTCGGCATCGGCCAGGTGTTGGACCAGCAGCCCGCCGGCAATCGATTGATTCGCCCGCACCTTCACTGCCGTCCGAATCAGCGTCGGCACCTGCTCGCTTTGTGCGAAGTAACTCTCGACCGCCTCCGACAGCGAGTGTCCCTCGAGCGGTACGATGCCCTGGTAGCGCTCGGCCGTTGCCGGCAGATCGAACGTGATGGCCAGATAACCGTCGCCGAAAAGCGTCGCGAGCGACGGATCGGCGCCAAGACGGGCAAAACGCTCCTCGTCGAACTTGACGTAGCCGCGCAGCTCCCCGTCGCGATAGTCGCAGACGAGCAAGCTGACGATGCCGGTGTCCGTCTGCGCCTGCAGGGTAAGCTGGCTGCCGACGCGCTTGAGCAGTCCCCCCATCAGCGCCGTCAGCAATAGGGCCTCGCCGAGCAGCAGCTTGATCCCCGGTGGATAGTCATGCGCAGCGAGGATCCGGTTGAGAGTCGGCCCCAGGCGAATCACCCGCCCCCGCGCATTGCGGTCGGGCAGCGTGAAGCTCAAGAGCTGGTCGAAATCGGCCGCCTTGCGGGTCTTCTCGGGCGCATTCATGCGCCGGATATGGGATCGCGGGGGGCGAAAGTAACCCCGGCGCGACCTACAGCCGGGCGAGGCACCACAGCAGAATCGACTTCTGTGCGTGAATGCGGTTCTCGGCCTCGTCGAACACCACCGACTGCGGACCTTCGAACACCCCTTCGCTCACTTCCTCGCCGACGTGCGCCGGCAGGCAATGCAGGAAGCGCGCATCGGCCTTGGCCCGAGCCATCAGCGCCTCGTTGACCTGGAACGGCGCCATCGCCGCGATCTTGTTGTGCGCGTGCTGCTGGCCCATCGACACCCAGGTATCGGTGACGACGACGTCGGCACCCGCCACGGCTTCCGCCGGATCGCGTGTCAGCGTAATCCGGGCACCGCGCGCGCGGGCTTCGTCGACGAAGCCCTGGTCCGGATCGTAACCTTGCGGGGTGCCGGCGCGGACGTTGAACTTCATCAGCCCGGCCGCCTCGATGATCGAGTGGAGCACGTTGTTGCCATCGCCCAGCCAGGCGAGCTCGAGCCCTGGCAAGGCCTTGCCCTGCTCAACCACGGTGAGCAGGTCGGCGACGATCTGGCAAGGGTGCGAGCGGTCGGTCAGCCCGTTGATGACCGGCACGCTGGCGTGGCGCGCCATTTCCTCGACTTTCGCATGATCGTCGGTGCGCACCATGATCGCATCGACCATCCGGCTGAGCACGCGCGCGGTGTCGGCAATCGATTCGCCGCGGCCGAGCTGCGTTGTCGCGGCATCGAGCACCAGCGACGTGCCGCCGAGCTGGCGGATGGCGATATCGAAGCTCACCCGGGTGCGGGTCGAGTTCTTCTCGAACACCATCGCCAGCACATGGCCCTCCAGCGGCCGGTCGGCGTCGGGCTGCCCCTTGGGCCAGCCCCTGCGCGCCGTCTTGCGGTCCTGCGCATCGTTGATCATCGCCGCGAGCGCGTCGCCCCCGGCGTCCGACAGGTCGAGGAAATGCCGCATCGCCTTCACCCCTCCTTGGGCGGCTCGTAGTCCGCCGCACCGGCGGAGAGCTTGTCGAAGAACTCGTCGATCTCGGCCTCGCCGATGACCAGTGGCGGAAGCACGCGCAGCGTATTGTCGCCCGCGGCCACGGTGAGCAGCCGGTGGTTGTCGCGCAGATGGGCGACGAACCCGCGCGGCTCGACCTTCAGCCTGAGGCCCAGCATCAGGCCCTTGCCGCGTACGCTGTCGAACAGCTCGGGATAGTTGCCGATGAACTGCTCGAGCCGTGCCCGGATGCGCTCGCCCTTGGCGCGCACCTCGGCGAGAAATTCCTCGTTCGCGACCGCGTCGAGCACCGCATTGCCGGCCGCCATAGCCAGCGGGTTGCCGCCGTAGGTCGAGCCGTGCGTGCCGATCGTCATGCCCCGCGCCGCCCTCTCGGTGGCAAGGCAGGCGCCTAGCGGGAAGCCGCCGCCGATACCCTTGGCCGTGGCGAGGATGTCGGGCTCGACGCCGTATTGCTCGTACACGTAAAACGTCCCGGTGCGCGCGACCCCGGTCTGTACTTCGTCGAACACGAGCATCAGGTCGTGCTCGTCGGCCAGCTCCCGCAAGCCCCTGAGGAAAGCCTCGGAGGCGACCCGAACGCCGCCTTCGCCCTGGATCGGTTCGACCAGGAAGCCGGCCGTATGCGGGCCGATGGCCGCCTTCACGCCTTCGAGATCGTCGAACTCGACATACCGGAAGCCCGGCAACAACGGCAGGAAGCCCTTGTGCATCTTCTCCTGGCTCGACGCGCTGATCGTCGCCATCGTCCGGCCATGAAAGGCGTGATTGAACGTGATCAGCTCGTAACGCGCGTCGTTGCCCGCAGACTGGTGATAGGCGCGCGCGGTCTTGATGGCGCATTCGACCGCCTCGGCGCCGGAATTGGTGAAGAACACCGTGTCGGCGAACGTTAGATCGACCAGCCTCTGCGCCAGCTTCTCGCCCTGCGGGCTGCCATAGAGGTTGGAGACGTGCATCAGCGTCGCCGCCTGGTGCTGGATCGCGCCGATCAGGCCGGCGTGCGAGTGGCCGAGCAGGTTGACGGCGATGCCCGCCGCGAAGTCGAGGTAGCGCGTTCCGTCCTCGGAGATCAGGTGGCAGTGCTCTCCTCGCACCGGCCGGACCTGGCACCGGGGATAGACGGGCATCAGCGGGGTGATCGACATGGCGGAAGCTTTCTCAGGCGCAGGAGACGCGCAAACGACGAATGGCGGCCCCCCAATCTCACTTGAGGGGGGCCGCCGGCTGCATCCGTTTATGGTCTTGGCATGGCCCGGTCAAACTGCCGGGCAGGGAGCGGAACCGAAGTCCGCCGCGAGTCAGCCCTGAACGGGCACAAGGTTGACCGCGGAGTACTTTCCTCGTCGGTCCACCTCGAGATCGAACTCGAAACGATCGCCTTCGTTGATCCCCTGCAGGCCGGAGCGCTCGACCGCGCTGATGTGCACGAACGCATCTTCCTTGCCGTCGTCACGGGTAATGAACCCGAAGCCCTTCATGGTGTTGAAGAACTTCACGGTTCCCGTGGCCTTGTCGCCGGTCAGCTGCCGCTGCGGCCCGGCCGCCTTCTGCTGGACGGGGATTACGTCGCCGACCACCTGGAGGTCGGCAGCGGATACCTTGCCGCCGCGGTCGACGAGGTTGAAGGCCAGCTCCTGGCCTTCGGCGAGCCCTTCAAGGCCGGCGCGCTCGACCTGGCTGATGTGGACGAACACGTCCTCGCCGCCTTCATCGCGCTGAATGAAGCCGAACCCCTTCTGGGTATTGAAGAACTTGACCTTGCCCGTGCCGGTGCCGACGACCTGTGCCGGCATGCCGCCACCGCCGCCGCCAGCACCGCCGCGCGGCGGGCCTCCGCGGGCGCCGCCGAAGCCGCCGCGATTACCGCCATCGCCGCCTCCAAAGCGGTCTCCACCACCGCCGCGCCAGTCGTCACCGCCACCGAAGCGTGGCGGGCCATTATCCATGAACGGGTCGAAACCCTCTTCGCCGAAACCGTCCCGCTTGTCGCGCCCCCGGCCGCGACGACCTCTATCGTAACCCATGAACCGAACGCACCTTCATTTCGTCCTCAGTCGTCGCCCGGTGACGCGGACGAAAGCCGCCGGACAGAAGCGATGAACAATCCCCGCCACTCTAAGGGCAAGCCCTATAGCTTACAAACATTGAATGTGCGAACAAATAAGGCTGCGGCCCGAGCCGGACCATGATGTTCGGGGCAACGTTCGCCGGCCCTTGTCTGGCAACGGCCAGTTCGGCAAGACGGCCCCATGGACATTCTCGCGCTGCTGACCGATCCCGCCGCCTGGGCCGCGCTGCTCACGCTTATCGTTCTCGAAGTGGTTCTCGGGATCGACAATCTCGTGTTCATCGCGATCCTTTCCAACAAGCTGCCGCTCGAACAGCAGGCTCGGGCGCGCCGCATCGGGCTGACACTCGCGCTCGGCATGCGCATAGGCCTCCTGCTGCTGATCGGCTGGCTGGTGACGCTGCAGGCACCGTTGTTCGATCTCGGCCTGTCCGGCGCTCCCGGCTTGCACGGCGAGCCGACGTTCGAGACGGCGTTCTCCGGCCGGGACCTGATTCTGCTCGCCGGAGGACTGTTCCTGCTGTGGAAGGCGACCAAGGAGATCCATCACAGCATGGAGCCGGGGGACCCTTCCGACGATCTGCTCGATCGCAACAAGGGCCCGGCCCAGATCGTCTTCGGCGCGGCGATCGCGCAGATCATCGCGCTCGACCTGGTGTTCTCGATCGACTCCATCCTCACCGCGGTCGGCATGACCGACGAGGTGCCGATCATGGTTGCCGCGGTCGTCATCACGGTCGGCCTGATGCTGGTCGCCGCCGATCCGCTGGCGAAATTCATCGAGCATAACCCCACCCTGGTCATGCTGGCCCTCGCGTTCCTCGTGATGATCGGCCTGGTGCTGATCGCCGACGGATTCGGCTTCCATGTGCCCAAGGGCTACATCTACGCCGCGATGGGATTTTCGGTTGCCGTGGAGATGCTCAACATGGTCAAGCGCAATCGCCGCGTCCGTGCGACCGGCTCGAAGGGGAGTGCCACCCAGTGAGCGATTTCCGCCAGGTTACATCGTCGTTCTGGGCCAGCCCTCAAATCACCGTGGGCGACGTCGCCGAGGCCAGTGCCCTGGGCTTCGCCCTGATAGTCAATAACCGCCCCGAGGGCGAATCGGGCGACCAGCCCGCGGGCGCGGAGATCGCCGAGGCCGCGCGGGCCGCGGGCGTCGACTATTGCGCCATCCCCGTGGCGCCTGGCGGCTTCAGCGAGGAGCAGGTGAGCGCAATGTCGGCAGCGCTTGCCGGTGCCCGCGGCCCCGTTCTGGCCTATTGCCGGTCGGGTACCCGGTCGACGCTGTTGTGGTCGCTGGCCCAGGCCATGGCCGGCCGCGATCCCGCCGAGATAGCCGGTGAGGCCGCCGGCGCGGGCTACGACGTCGCCCCGATCAGGCCGCTGCTCGACCAGTTGGCCGCGCGAAGCCGGTCCTAGACAAGCCGGCCATCTGGCCCCCTTCCCGGCAAAGCAAAGGGGCCCGGAGATCGCTCTCCGGGCCCCTTCGTTTGCATGACACGATTGGTCGCGATTACCTGCCCGAACCCGGGCCGTAGCTGATCTCGACGCGACGATTCTGCAGCTCGCGCACACCGTCGGCGGTCGGCACGCGGGGCATGCTTTCACCGAAGGCCTGGCTCGAGATGCGGGCCGCCGGAATACCGCGACCGGTCAGGTAGTTACGCACGCTGGTGTTGCGGCGCTCCGACAGACCGACGTTGTACTGCGTCGAGCCCGAACGGTCGGCGTGACCGGCCAGCATGATCGCCGCGGTACCGCAGTTCTGGTAGGCGGTGACGGCATTGTTGAGGATGCCGCCAGCCTCTTGCGTGATGTCCGACTTATCCCAGTCGAAGAACACGATGTACGGCCCCTGGTTGCAGCGCGCGACCGGCGGCGGAGGCGGCGGAGGCGGCGGAGGCGGCGGAGGCGGCGGCGGAGGCGGAGGCGGCGGCGGCGGAGGCGGAGGCGGAGCCGCACCGCCGAGGTTGGCGATGAACGTCACCATCGCCGAATGCTCGGCGATCTCCCAAGCGTTCGCGCGGCCGAGGCTGTCGACCATCTCGAACTGCTTGGTGTTCAGATAGCGGTACTTGAGGCCGATCTCTGCTTCGTCGGTGACCGGGATGCGAATGCCGGCGATCGCCTGCCACGCCCAGTCGTTGTCGCTGTCGTGCAGCCAGCCCGGCCCGATGGCCGCGCTCATGTTGGTGTTGGCCCACGCGCGACCGGCACCGACGCCGACCGAGAAGCCGACGCCGTCGTTGCCGCCGAAGTCGAGCAGGGCGTTCGCCATCGCCGTGGTGATCTGGGTCTCGCCCGCCACCGGGTCGAACGTCCCGACGCGGGTACCCTGGGTGGTGAAGAACGGAATGCCGGGCCTCGTCGCGGTGATCGTGTCCGGATCCATCTCGCGATAGGCGACTTCGGCTTCGGTGCGGATCAGACCGAAGTCGTAACCGAGAAAGGCACCGAGCTCCCAGCCCATGTCGTTGTTGACCTTCACGGCGTCCTCGACGCCGGAGATCGCCACGTCGAAGTCACTACTCAGAACGACACCCAAGTCGGCCCCGAAATAGGCCTGACCGTCCTTGGCCGCTGCCGGCGCGGCAATCGCCGAAGCCGCAACTGCCATACCCAGCGCTATCTTTCTCATATCGGATTCCCCTTTAACCTGCGCGCCCGCCTTGTAATTCCAGCTTCTTTTTCTGGCAACTAAACTCGGG
>Ga0255338_1000884_pt1 | contig 71067 bp, 80 predicted proteins | sample MeOH1_35cm_T4_19_FD_203715 | JGI IMG/M metagenome (GOLD analysis project Ga0255338, IMG submission 203715) | Sandy soil microbial communities from University of British Columbia, Vancouver, Canada - MeOH1_35cm_T4_195 | ecosystem: Engineered > Artificial ecosystem > Sand microcosm > Unclassified ... | reverse complement strand
CCGACACGGAGATCTTCAAGGAGAACAACGACTTCCACTACGAGATCCTGTCGAAGCGGCTGCGCGAGCTCTCCTTCCTGAACAACGGCGTGCGCATCCGCCTGAACGACGAGCGCACCGGCAAGGAAGACGACTTCGCCGGCGCCGGCGGCGTGAAGGGCTTCGTCGAATACGTCAACAAGGGCAAGCAGGTGCTGCACCCCAACGCCTTCAATGCGGTGGGCGAGAGCAAGAGCGACCAGAACACGATGATCGGCGTGGAAGTCGCGATGCAGTGGAACAGCGGCTACAACGAGCAGGTCCTCTGTTTCACCAACAACATCCCGCAGCGGGATGGCGGCACCCACCTCACGGGCCTGCGCGCGGCGATGACGCGCGTGATCAACAAGTACATCGAAGACAACGAGCTGGCCAAGAAGGCAAAGGTCGAAATCTCCGGCGAGGACATGCGCGAGGGCCTGACCTGCGTGCTGAGCGTGAAGGTGCCCGAGCCCAAGTTCTCCAGCCAGACCAAGGACAAGCTGGTCTCCAGCGAAGTGCGCGGCCCGGTCGAGGACGTGGTGGCCAGCAAGCTGCACGACTTCCTGCAGGAGCGCCCCACCGACGCCAAGATCATCGTCGGCAAGATCGTCGAGGCCGCGCGCGCCCGCGAGGCGGCGCGCAAGGCGCGCGAGATGACGCGCCGCAAGGGCGTGCTCGATGGCATGGGCCTGCCCGGCAAGCTGGCCGACTGCCAGGAGAAGGATCCGGCGCTGTGCGAGATCTACATCGTGGAGGGCGACTCCGCCGGCGGCAGCGCCAAGCAGGGGCGCGACCGGAAGTTCCAGGCCATCCTGCCGCTGCGCGGCAAGATCCTGAACGTGGAGAAGGCGCGCTACGAGAAGCTGCTCACGAGCAATGAGATCGTCACGCTGATCACCGCCCTGGGCACCGGCATCGGCAAGGCCGCGGTCGAATCGGGCAAGAGCGGCGTCGACGACTTCGACGTGGCCAAGCTGCGCTACCACCGCATCATCATCATGACCGACGCCGACGTGGACGGCGCGCACATCCGCACGCTGCTGCTCACGTTCTTCTACCGCCAGATGCCCGAGCTGGTGGAGCGCGGCCACATCTACATCGCGCAGCCGCCGCTGTACAAGGTGAAGGCGGGCAAGGAGGAGCTGTACCTGAAGGACGGCTCGGAGCTCGATGCCTTCCTGCTGCGCATCGCGCTGCAGAGCGCCAAGGTGGAGACCGGCGGCGAGCAGCCCACCACGCTGCAGGGCGACACCCTGGCCGAACTGGCGCGCAAGCACCAGGCGGCCGAGCGCGTGATCGAGCGCCTCTCCGGCTTCATGGATGCCGAGGCGCTGCGCGCCATCGCCGACGGCGTGTCGCTGAACCTGGACACCGTGACCGAAGCCGAGGCCAGCGCGGTGAAGCTGCAGGCCAAGCTGCAGGAGATCGACAGGGTGACGAATGCGGAGCCGGCCGAAGTGGCGGGCGAGTTCGACGCCCGCACCGACAAGCCGATCCTGCGCATCTCGCGCCGGCACCACGGCAACATCAAGTCGAGCGTGATCACGCAGGACTTCGTGCACGGGGCGGACTACAAGGCGCTGGCCGAGGCGGCGGATACCTTCCGCGGCTTGCTGGGCGAGGGCGCGCGGGTGGTCCGCGGCGAAGGCGAGCGGGCGCGCGAGGAGAAGGTGGGTGACTTCCGGTCGGCGATGAAATGGCTGATCGGGGAGGCGGAGCGGTCGACGGCTCGGCAGCGCTACAAGGGGCTGGGCGAGATGAACCCCGAGCAGTTGTGGGAAACCACGATGGATCCCAGCGTGCGACGCCTGCTGCGCGTGCAGATCGAGGATGCGATCGAGGCGGACAAGGTGTTCACGATGCTGATGGGGGATGAGGTGGAGCCGCGGCGGGACTTCATCGAGACGAATGCGCTGCGGGCGGCGAACATCGACGTCTGAGCCGCCTGTGTAGGGGCGGCATAAACCGAGAAACCCTGGGCCATAAGGCGAGAAGCGGCCCTGGCGTGACTGGAGCCCATGCGGGAGGACCGCACCATCATCAGGTGCATGGTTCTGCCACTGCGTCGGTGCACGCGCCGGCCGTCAACCTCGCCACTGCGGCGTAGAAGGGATGGCCCGCATGCGCATCCAGGGATTCGCAGAAGGCCGGCACCCAGGCAAGCACATGCTGCATGAGGAATGCGCGCTGCCGATCCAGCAGTTCCCTCGCCTCGTCGGTGTCGCCGTCCTCCCACGCCTGCATCTCTCGATAGCAAAGCAGCGCGAGGAAACGCAATTCCGTTCCGAGATGATCGGGAGGGCCGGTGTCGAGAACGAGGTCCTCATGCCCCGCGTCGGCGTAGCGTGCGGCAACAGCCTCCGTGCTCGCGCCGAACAGCCGCCCCTCGCGCGCGACGGACTCGTACGGTTCCGGAGCTCCCCCCAACTTGCTTGCGCTCCCCAGCAGCCTGGTGTATTCGATCTGCAGGTCCGTCAGCGCGGATTGCGACGCGAGCGCAGCCTGCGCAGCCTCGCGAAGCACCTTGACTTCGCCCTCATCCTCGCGACCCTCGGAGCACTCCGCCGCACCGACCACTTCGCGCAGCAGCTCCCGATCCGGCTGTTCCAGCAAGAGGCGGCTCAGGAGCCAGTACGAGCGGCTTCGAGCTGCCGCGGTGTCGTGCTGCACGCTCATGCTGCTCCTACTTTGGTTTCGCGCCGTACCAGGTCGGCTGCTTGCTACCCTGGTGGCACTCGAGGCACTCGCCGCGATTGACGTGCGCCCTCAGGGGCGCCGGCGGCGCCTCCGTGTTGCGCAGGAACATGACGTCCTTGTTTTCGTCGGCATGGCAGTCGGAGCATTCCAGCTTCTGCTTCACCACGTGCAGGTAGTGGAAGCGTCCGTCCTTCGCCATGTTCTTCTTGCCGGGCGCCCACTTCGCCGGCGGCTTCATGTCGCCGACGGGCTGCGCTGCAAGCACCGGTGCGACCATGGCGGCCAGGCCAAGAGCGACGATGATCAGAAGCTTTTTCATGCGGCCCCCTTGGCGAAGATGTAGTAGACCTGGGGCGAAGTGCCTGCCTCGGGTTTGAGCTGCACGGCGCCTTTCGCCTTGAGCCGCCGCGCGACCTCGCTGGAGGGGTCGTCGAGGTCGCCGAACACACGCGCCTGCACCGGGCACACGAGGTCGCACGCCGGGGTGTAGGCCTGGTCCTTGCCGATGCGATCCACCTTGCCGTCGGCCACGGCCTGCTCCAGCTTGTGCGTGCAGAAGGTGCACTTCTCCATCGCGTTGGGCTGCTTGCGGTGGGTGGGGTGCCGGTTCACCATCGGGATGGCTTCCGCACCGACAACGCCCTTGCCGGGCGCGAGCGGCTGCACCTGCTTGTTCATCTGCGGCACGCCGTAGGGGCACACCGATGCGCAGTAGCCGCAGCCGTTGCACTTCTCGTAGTCGACGACCACGGCGCCGAACTGGTTCTTGCTGATGGCCTTGGTGCCGCGCGCATCGCACGCGGCCTTGCATGCCGGCTGCTCGCAATGCATGCACCCCATGGGCGCGTACATCTTCTTCACGGCGGGATACGTGCCGACCTCGTACTCGATCATCACGTTCCAGGCGGCATCCGGGGTGAAGTGGTTCTCGACGGCGCAGGCCGCCATGCAGGAGCGGCAACCCATGCAGCGGGTGGTGTCGATCACGCGGACGAATTTCATGTGCTGGTCCCCCCTCAGGCCTTGTAGAGCTTGCACTTCGTGTCGTTGAAGGAGTTGTGGCCCGAGATCAGGTCCGCGTGATGCTCCAGCACCTGGTTGATCGCCGTTCCCTTGCGCCCTTGGGGCGAGTAGCCGGGGCTCCACTGGCCGTAGTGATACGACACGGCAATCGTGTCGGGCCGGATGCCTTGCACCACCTGTGCCTCGCCGGTGAGCTTGCCTACGCGCGTTTCAATGACCACCGTGTTGCCGCTCTCGATGCCCAGGCGCGCCGCCGTCGCGGCATTGACCTGCACGTAGTTCGTCGCGGCGTCGCGCCCGATCGCCTGGTTGAGGATCACGTTGTTCACCGTGTTGCCGGACTGGTTGCGGAACATGCGCTTGTGCGTGACCACGTAGAAGGGATAGTCCTGCGCCTCGAGGTGGGGCGTCGGGAAGGCGTGGTCCTTCGTCGGCAGCGGCGTGTAGGCCTTGCGCAGCTTCTCCAGGTCGAAGGCTCCGAGCTGGTTCTTCTTGACGATGCCTTCGGCCTTGTAGTACGTGTCGATCAGCTGGTCGGCGTAGAACTTCATCTTCGCCTTGCCCGCGCCCCTGAACTTGTCCTCGGCGCCGCCCAGGTACTTGCTCTTCGCGTTCTTCCTGCTGCCGACGAAGCCCTGCTCCACCGCGACGGAGAAGTCCTTCTTCGCCTTGTCGGCCCAGATCACCTCCACGCTTTCGCGCTGGGTGTAGTCGCGCCCCGGCTGGAACTTCGATTCCTTGAGGCCCCACGCCTTGTTGCTCTCCTGCGCGAACTGGTCGCGGATTCCGAGCCGCTTGCTCAGTTCCCACAGGATCGTGAAGGCGTCCCACTGCAGGTTGTACGGGTTGGCCATCGGCTGCCGGATCGCGATGTGGCTCGTGTCCGGCGTGCTGCGCGTCGGCGCCCAGTGCCAGCTCTCCAGGTAGGTCTTGTCCGGCAGCACGATGTCGGCGTACCAGGCGCTCTCGCTCATCACGATGTCGATCACGACGTTGTACGTCTTCGCCAGCCCCTCGAACTGCTGCCACGAGTTCGGGATCGACACGGGACGGTTCGTGCCGTAGAAGATCTGCATCTCGGGCGTGTAGGCGAGGCCATAGGCCTTCGGGTCCTGCACGACGAGGCACGGCGTCTGCGCGATGTGGTGGTTGGCGTACGGGAAGTACACGCTCTGCGCGAGGTCCGCGCGCGTGGGCGGGAACTCGCACTTGCTCACGTCGAAGTACTGCGGCCGCCCGTAGGCACCGCTCAGCATCAGGCCGCCGACCGCATCGATGTTGCCCACCAGCATGTTCAGGATCAGGCCGGTGCGCCAGCCCTGCACACCGTGCTCCTTCGCCGCGAGGCCGCGGAACGAGTAGAGCACCGCTGGCCGGTAGCGCAGCTTGAGCCCGTCGATCTCGATGGTCTCGCCGATGCGCGCCTCCTTCGCGAAGGTCTGAGCGAGGCGCCTGATCGTGTCCGCCGGTACGTCCGCGATTTCCTCGGCGTACTCTGGCGTGATCTCCTTGAGGCTGTCGGCGAAGACCTGGAAGGCGGTGCGATACGGCTTGCCATCGACCGTGTACGTCCCCTTGAGCGCCGGCTGCACGCTCGCGACATGCGGCTTCGCGCTCGCGGATGCCGCATCCCACACCAGCGGCGTCTTGCCGTCCGTGTCCTTCAGGATCACGCCCGCCGCATCGACCAGGTGCGGAGCGTTGGTGAATTCGACCAGGAAGGGCTCGTCGATGGTGCCCGCGTCGAGCATCACCCGGGCCATCGCGAGCATCATCACGACGTCCTTGCCAGGACGCACCGGAACCCACTCGTCCGCCTTCCCGGCAACGCCCGACAGCCGCGGCTCCACAACGACGGTACGCAGCCCCTGGTCCTTGCTCTCGGCGGTCTGCCAATCGAGCCAGCGCGAGGTCTGCTCGCCTTCGTAGTAGTTCGCGCCGAAGTTGAGCAGCAGCTTCGAGTATTTCAGGTCCGGCAGGATGCCCGAGCCGGCCCAGGTCAGTTCGTCGGCGACGTGGCGCGCCGCCTCGCAGGCGGTTGTGCGGTGGACCATGTTCGGCGTGCCGAACGCCTTGGTCCACGCTGCGCAGAACTGTTCCTGGATCAGGTACTTGCCCTGGCCGTGCTGCCACACCAGCTTGCGCGGGTCTTCGGCCTTGATCCTGGCGAGTCGCGCGGCGATCGTGGAGAACGCTTCCTCCCACGAGATCTCCACCCAGCGCGGGTCTTCCTTGGGGCCCTTCTTCGGGTTCGTGCGCTTCAGCGGCTTCTTCAGCCGGTACGGGTCATACGTGTTGTACATGCCCGAGGCGCCCTTGGGGCAGATGCCGTGGTTGTAGAACTCGGCGCGCGCGGCATCCGGGTAGATGGTGCGGATGATCCCGCCCACGACCGTTGCATCGATGCCGCAGAAGTTCGGACAGATCGCGCAGCCGGACTTCACGTGCCGGGTCCCGAGCGGCTGCGCCGGCGCGCCGCCCAGCTTCTTCGCCGCCTTCGACTTCCCGGCTGCCTGGGCGATCGCGTCCATGCTCACACCGGTGGACGCAAGCCCTCCCAGTGCCCCTATTCCCTTCAAGAATCCGCGGCGTTCCAATTGCACGACCCGTTCTCCTTCGCGTGAATGCTCCGAACGGGACTCCGTTCGTCTTCGGCGCGAGTCTGATCAGTTGGGGTTTCTCTGCATTGAGGGGAGTCAAGCTTGCCAATCACGTGCATGCAAGTCCCAGCATGCGCATCGGGCATTTCGCTGGCGCTTGATGACCGTCACCTGCGCCGCTTCGTCGTGCGCATACTGTGGCGGCATGAAAGTGTTCGGAATCTGCGGCCACTCCGGAATGGGCAAGACGACCTTGCTGGAGCGGCTCGTGCCGGAGCTGCGCTCACGCGGGCTGTCGGTGTCCCTCATCAAGCACAGTCACAAGGAGATCGAGATCGATCGCCCAGGCAAGGATTCGTTCAGGCTGCGTGAAGCGGGATGTGCCGAGGTACTGCTCCTCGGAAACGGCCGATGGGCCCTCATGCACGAATTGCGTGGCGCGGCGGAACCGGACCTGGACTACCTGCTCGATCGGCTGCAGGCGTGCGACATCGTGCTCGTCGAAGGTTTCAAGCAGGGCAACTTTCCAAAACTCGAAGTCTGGCGCGCTGCCGTGGACAAGCCGCTGCTCTGGCCCGAGTGGCCCGGCATCGTCGCGGTCGCGAGCGACTCGCTCCTGCCGCAGCCGCAGGTCCGCCGGCTGGATCTGCGCGACACCATGGCGGTCGCGAATTTCGTGCTCGCCCACGCTGCACGGCGTGACCCGTCAACGTCCTAGCTATGCCGGCTGGGATGGGATGGTGTCGACCGATGCTGGACAACGCCGGGCCCCAAGTCCACCCGGCAAGCTGCTCTCCTGACCCAGGACAAGTCCGCCGCCGCTTGACCTTGCCACAGTGGGAAGGTCCAGAGTCGCGGCATCGGAATACAGGAGATGGAAGAGGTTTCGTTTCACGTTGAAGACATGACCTGCGGCGGCTGCTCCAGGGGCTAGCGGCGCCGCCCAGCGACTGCCTGGACGCGATCACGGATGCCGATGGGGGTGACGAAAATGTGTGAACTGTTCTGCATGTCGAGCTCCGCGCCGGTGAGCTTCCAGGTCTCGCTGGAACCGTTCGCGCGCCATGGCGGCCTCGAAGGGCCGCACAAGGACGGCTGGGGCCTCGCGTGGTACGTCGACGGCGACGTGCGCCTGCTGAAGGAGCCGCACCCGGCCTCCGACAGCGCCTGCGTGCGCTTCATGCGGGAGGCGCCGGTCAGGACCGAGCTGGTGATCAGCCACATCCGTCGCGCCACCGTCGGGGCGGTGTCCATGAAGAACTGCCAGCCCTTCATGCGCGAGCTCGGCGGCCGCATGCACGTGTTCGCGCACAACGGGCATCTCGAACTCGATGCCCTGCGTGAACGCCTGCCGCTCGGCGGCTATGCGCCGGTGGGTGACACCGATTCGGAGCGCGCCTTCTGCGGGCTGCTGGAGCAACTGCGCCATCTCTGACGGCCCGGCATCGTGCCCCGGCTGCAGGACCGGCTGGACATCGTCAGCACCTTCGCCGCGATCGCCCGCGAGCTGGGTCCCGCGAACTTCATCTACTCGGACGGCGACGCGGTGTTCATCCATGGCGATCGGCGCCACCACGGCGACGGGCTCGGCATCCGTCCGCCGGGCCTGCACGTGCTCGAATCGCGTTCCGCGTCCCCGCAGCACGCTTTCGACGCGGGCGGGCTGTCGGTGCGCACCGGCCCGGACGAGGGAATGATCCTGGCAGCGAGCGTGCCGTTGACGGGCGATCCGGGCTGGCGTCCGCTCGCCCAGGGTGAAATCCTGGTCCTCCAGGGGGCGACCATTCGCCCGCCACCGGCTGCGGATCAGAAATAGGAGTTGCGCGACACTGGCGCGACCCGATCCTTCGTCAAAAGCAGCTCCCGGCCGCCCGCACGCTGCAAGCCTCGGCGTCATCTTCCGACTCCATCTGCAGCGTCGTGTGGCGAATATCGAAGCGCTCGTGGAGTTCCTTCTGAGCATGCCGCAGCAGCTCACTGGGGCTCCCCGCGGCTTCGCCCAGAACGAGGTGTGCGGTCAATGCCACGTCCACCGATGACAATCGCGGATACAGAGTCCCGGCCTGCGCGCGATGCGCGCTTGCGGGACTCACGCAATCGCAAGCCACTGTTCGACTTTCTGTCGACTGGGAACGCCGCCGGCATGAACGACGACGCCGTCGACCACCACGCCCGGCGTGCTCAGGACGCCGTAGCCCATGATGTCGCGTACCTCTTCGACCTTGCCGACCTGGACGCTCATGCCCTTGGCGCGGGCAACCTCCTCGATGAGGGCGATGGTGTTCCTGCAGTTCGCGCAGCCGGTTCCGAGTACCTTGATGTCCATTCGAGCTCTCCGTGGTGACGCATTCCTCGAGATCGGCGCTGCGCGTCACAGCACCGCGTTGAAGACGAAGCCGACCAGCAAGATGCCCGTGGCCACCACGCCGATGAAGGTGGCGATCAACCGCCACGTCAGCACCTTGCGGAGAATGATCATCTCGGGCAATGAAAGCGCAATGACGCTCATCATGAACGCCAGCACCGTGCCGAGCGCCGCCCCTTTTGCGAGCAGCGCCTGCACGATCGGGATGATCCCGGCGGCATTGCTGTACATGGGCGCGCCGATCGCCACGGCCAGCGGCACCGACCACCAGGCGCTCTTAACCATGAAGCTGGCCATGAAGTCCTGCGGCACCCAGCCGTGGATCGCCGCACCGACAGCGATGCCGGCGAGGATGTAAGGCCACACCTTGCCGACGATGGTGCGCACGCTTGCCCGCCCGGCGTCGACGCGGTCGGCCAGTGCCAGGCGTTCACCCGGGGCGCAGGCTTGCACCCTGGGCATCTCGCGCACCCAGTCTTCGAGGTACGCCTCCATCCGCAGCCGGCCGATCGTCCAGCCGGCGAGAACGGCGATGGCCAGGCCCAGCCCGAGGTACAGCGCGGCAATCTTCCAGCCGAACAGCCCGAACAGCAGCGCCAGCGCGATCTCGTTGACCATGGGGGCAGAGATCAGGAACGAGAAGGTCACGCCCAGGGGCACGCCGGCCTGGAGGAAGCCGATGAACAGCGGCACGGCGGAACAGGAGCAGAACGGAGTCACGATGCCCAAGGCTGCGGCCATGACGTTGGCAACGCCTTCGCTGCGGCCCGCCAGCAGTGCGCGGGTGCGCTCCGGCGTGAAATAGCTGTTCACCATCCCCATGACGAAGACCACACCCGCCAGCAGAAGCAGCACCTTGGGCGTGTCGTAGAGGAAGAATGCGAGCGCCGTTCCAGCCGGACCGGCTGGGTCGACGGGCAGGAGCCGCACGAGCGCGTTGGCCGTCGGCAGCAAGGCCTGGTAGAGCGCCAGCCACGAAAGCGCGGCAATTGCCAGGAAAGCACGCGGGTTGCGGCGCGGAAGGCCCTGGGCCAGTTCGGTCATGTCGAACGTCCTTTGCGGTGAAGACGCAACAAGCCCGAAAAGGATGCACCCCGGGGTGCCGGAGCCCGCATCAGGCGATCGAGCCGCCCTCGCGCGGTACATGACCGTCCACGCTGCCATCGGCGTCGAATCGCACCTGGCATGCCGTCATCAGGTGTTCCCGCAGCCGATGCCGCGCGCGCAGCAGCCGCGACTTGGCAGCGCCGAGGCTCAGGCCTTGCGCATGCGCATATGCACGCACGGTGTGCCCTTCGATGTCGCAGGAGCGCAGGATCGCGGCGTCCTCCGGGGCCAGTTCGTCCAGGCAGCGTGAAAGGCACCCCGCCAGTTCGTCCACGGGCGCGACGCCCTCGGGTTCCGGCGCTGCCAGTTCATCGGGGAGGGGCTCGGATGCGCGAGCTCTGCGCGCGCGGTCCACCAGTTCGTTGCGCGCGACCTGGAACAGCCAGGCCCGCGGATTGCCCAAGGTACAGAAGTCCTGGCCTTGCCGCGTGGCCTTGACGAACACGTCCTGCAGCGTGTCGTCCGCCGCTTCGGCGTCGCGCGAATGCCGGCGCAGGTAGGAGCGAAGCTCCGCCTCGTGCTGCTCCCAGGCGCGCGCCACGCAGCCGAACGGACCAAGGTCGCCCGCTGCGGCTGCTTTCATGGCCTGTGTCTCCCGCCCCTACGTGTTCACGGCCGTCGAGGGGGCGCCGCTCTCGTACCAGCCACGCGAGGCGTTGACGACACGAACGACCAGCAGCATGACCGGCACTTCGATCAGCACACCCACCACGGTGGCGAGGGCCGCACCCGACTCGAAGCCGAACAGGCTGATGGCCGCAGCCACTGCCAGCTCGAAGAAGTTGCTCGCACCGATGAGGGCCGACGGACACGCCACGTTGTGCGCCTCGCCCATGCGGCGATTGAGCCAGTAGGCGAGCGCCGCATTGAAGAAGACCTGGATCAGGATCGGCACCGCCAGCATGGCGATCACCAGCGGCTGCTCCAGGATCGCGCGACCCTGGAACGCGAACAGCAGCACGAGCGTGGTGAGCAGCGCGGCGATCGACCAGGGACCGGTCTTCGCGACGACAGCGTCGAAGGCGGATTGCCCGCGCGCCAGCAGCACCTTGCGCCACCATTGCGCGAGCGCCACCGGGATCAGGATGTACAGGACCACGGACGTGATGAGCGTGTCCCAGGGCACCACGATCGAGGAAAGCCCCAGCAGCAGGGCAACGATCGGCGCGAAAGCGAACACCATGATGGTGTCGTTCAAGGCCACCTGCGACAGCGTGAAGAGCGGATGGCCATTCGTGAGGCGACTCCACACGAAGACCATCGCGGTGCACGGCGCGGCCGCGAGCAGGATCAGCCCGGCGACATAGCTGTCGACCTGCGCCGGTGGCAGGTAGGGGGCGAAGACGTGGCGGATGAAGATCCAGCCCAGCAGCGCCATCGAGAAGGGCTTGACCGCCCAGTTCACGAACAGCGTCACGCCGATGCCGCGCCAGTGCGCGCGCACCTGGTGCAGCGCGCCGAAGTCCACCTTCAGCAGCATCGGGATGATCATGACCCAGATCAGCAGGCCCACCGGGATGTTGACCCGCGCCACCTCGAGCCGGCCGATGGCCTGCACCGGACCGGGCAACGCCTGCCCGAGCAGCACGCCCGCGACGATGCACAGGAACACCCAGACGGTGAGATAGCGCTCGAAGACGCTCATCGGCGCGGGTGCGGGATTGACGGACGGGAGAGTGCTTGCGGTCATGCGTCAGCTCTTGGAAATCTCGACCAGGGCTGACTGCAGCGCCTGCGCGTTCATGGTTTCGATCGGCAGCGCGAGCAGTTGCAGCATGCGGTAGCCGATCGCCTGGCGCGTCAGCTCGAATGCGCGCCGCTTGCCTTCATCGCCGCCTTCGGCGTTCGACGGGTCCGGATAGCCCCAGTGCACCTTCACGGGCTGGCCCGTGCCCCCGAAGAACACAGGGCAAGTTTCGGCGGCGGCACTGTCGCAGACGGTGATCACGATCGAAAGCGGCGGCGAGTCGCCAGAAGTAAATTCCCCCCAGCTCTTGCTGCGGAAGCCGCAATCCTCGATGCCGGCGCTCTTGAGTGCCTCCAGCGCGAACGGGTTGATCCGACCGCCGGGCGCGCTTCCCGCGCTGTAGGCTCGCACGTCCTTGCCGAGACGTGCTGCCCAGTGATTCAGCATGCCTTCGGCCAGGACGCTTCGCGCCGAGTTGTGGGTGCAGAGGATCAGGACATTCGTCGTCATGGCTGGATTTCGAGTAGCGGTTGCGCCTCAGCAGTTCCTGCAAGCGCCTTCCGGGAGTTCCTCGCACCCTGCGCCGAAGCAGCAGTGCGCCGTGAGGTAGTCCATCAAGTCGGACATGCGATCGAGGGACGGCCGATAGATCAGGTTGCGTCCGTCGCGCTCCTGCGTCACCAGTCCTGCGTACACGAGTTCCTTCAGATGGAAGGACAGCGTCGACGAAGGAACGCCCAGGATCGAGGCCAGGCCACCCGGGTTCATGCCTTCCGGCCCTGCACCGACAAGCGCGCGAAAGACGCGTAGGCGCACCGGCTGCGCCAGTGCGGCGAGGGAGGCAACGGCAGCGGCTTCTTCCATTTTTCCAATTTTATAGAATAATCGAGGCCTGTCCATCCCGGACCCGCCGTCCGGGCCTCATCACCAGCGGAGATCGAGATGAACGCACCTGAAAACGTCAAGGACATCGTCAAGGAGAAGTACGGGGCAGCCGCGGAGCGCGTCTCGTCCGGTGGCCGGAGCGCATGCTGTGGCGCGAGTGAAGCGCTCGGCCAGTGCGACCCGATCACCTCCGACCTGTACGACCAGCTGCAGGCCGGCCAGGTGCCGCAGGAGGCCTTGCTCGCCTCGCTCGGCTGCGGCAACCCCACGGCGCTGGCCGAACTCAAGCCGGGCGAAACCGTCCTGGACCTCGGATCGGGAGGTGGCATCGACGTCCTGTTGTCGGCGCGCCGCGTTGGCCCGACCGGCTTCGCCTTCGGACTGGACATGACCGACCAGATGCTGGCGCTCGCCGCGCAGAACAAACACAAGAGCGGTCTCGCCAACGTGCAGTTCCTCAAGGGCGAGATCGAACACATCCCGCTGCCGGGCAACTCCGTCGACGTGATCATCTCGAATTGCGTGATCAACCTGTCTGCCGACAAGGACCAGGTGCTGCGCGAAGCATTCCGGGTGCTCAAGCCGGGAGGTCGCTTCGCCGTCTCGGACGTGGTGGTTCGCGGCGAAGTGCCGGACGCGATCCGGCGCAGCATGAACCTCTGGATCGGCTGCGTCGCGGGCGCGCTGTCGGAATCGGAGTACCTCTCCAAGCTGCGCGCCGCCGGTTTCGAGGACGCAGCCATCGAGGTGACGCGGGTCTACTCGGTCGAGGACGCGAAGGAGTTCCTGGCCGGAGAGAGCGAGGAGGCGCAGCGGCTCGCGCATGAGGTGGACGGGAAATTCGTCAGCGGCTTCGTGCGGGCGACGAAACCGGCCGCCGCGGCAGCGGAGTCATCCAGGCCCGCTGCAGCTACCGGCGGATCGTGCTGCGGTGGTGGTCGCTGCTGCTGACGGGACGGGAGTGGGGCGCGGGCGGAAGCAGCTTCAGGGTCGGGCAGCGACAAGCAGCGCCAGTTCTGGCCCGCAGCAGGAAACGCACCTATCGCCGGGTGAGGTCGCGCCGTCGGGCGGGGCCACCCATGCCGGGTGGTCACGTCGGTCGCGGGTGCCGGCCGTCGAGGGTTTCGTGTCTTTGGCTGCGCCTGCGGAGGCAGGAGCAATGCAGCACGCCAGGAACCGGTTTTTCCAGTAAATCGGGTGTACGTGCATAGCCGATATTTACGCAATATTGGCTATTACCGTAAAATCCATTTAACGGAATAGGCGGTAGATCATGTCCACCCGGGCGCAACCCGTCATCACAGCCTCGCAGCTCGGAACCCTGCTGCAAAGTGCGCGCAAGAGCCGCAAGCTCACCCAGGCCCAGCTGGGCGCGCGGCTTGGCTTGAGTCAAACGCGAATATCCGAGCTGGAGCTCGCACCGGGTACGCTTAGCGTCGATCAGCTCCTGGCGATCTGCGCCCAACTCGGATTGCAGCTAAGCCTGCAGCGGCGCGACGACAACCTGCCTGCGCCGGGCACCCGCGCTGCCCTCTGGTAAGCCATGGGGCGCCGCGCACGCTCTCGTCCGCTTTCGATCTGGATCAATGGGGAGTCCGTGGCTCTCTGGTCTCCGGCAGGTCGTCGTCCCATGGAGCTGAGCTATGCGGATAGCTGGCTGAAGTCCGCCTCCGCGCGGCCCCTGTCGCTCTCCTTGCCGCTGCCCCCGCTGGGCAACGAGCCGCTGCGTGGTGAACGCGTCGAGAACTTCTTCGAGAACCTGCTGCCGGAAAACAGTGCCATCCGAAAGCGGCTCGCGCAGCGGTATGCCGCAGGCTCCGAGGACACATTCGACCTGCTCGCCGCCATCGGACGCGACTGCGTCGGCGCCGTTCAGATTCTGGACGCGGACGAAGAGCCGAAGGGGTTCGATCGCACCGAAGGCGAGCCCCTGGATGACGATGCCGTGGCAGCCTTGCTTCGCAGCACGGTGGCCGGACCTCGATTCGGCCGGCAGGACCATGCGCAGGACCTTCGAATTTCGATTGCTGGTGCCCAGGAGAAGACAGCCTTGCTCAGGCACGACGGCAAGTGGATTCTGCCGCGCGGCGCCACACCGACGACGCACATCCTCAAGTTGCCTCTGGGGCTGGTCGGCAACATGCGGGCCGACATGCGCACCTCGGTGTACAACGAGTGGCTGTGCTTGAGGCTCATGGGTGCGCTCGGATTCGACGTAGCCCAGGCAAGCATCTCCACCTTCGCAGACCACGCCCCAGTATTGGTGGTCGAGCGCTTCGACCGGCAGCCACACCCATCGGAGCCATGGATTCTTCGCCTGCCCCAGGAAGACTTCTGCCAGGCGCGCGGTGTCAGCGCCGCAGACAAGTACGAAGCAGAGGGCGGCCCCGGCATCGAGCAGCTGGCGCAGGTGCTGCACGGCTCACAGAACGCGCGCGCCGACTTGCGCACACTCCTGGCGAGCCAGATCGCATTCTGGCTGATGGCCGCAACCGACGGCCACGCGAAGAACTTCAGCATCCGCTTGCACGCCGGCGGCGCGTACGCGCTGACGCCCTTGTACGACGTGCTCTCAGCCTGGCCGATCATCGGCAATGGCAGGAACCAGCTTGCCTGGAAGAACGCCAAGCTCGCGATGGCAGTCTCGGGAACGCAGCGTCACTACAACCTGGCAAGCATCATGCGGCGCCACTTCAACGCGACTGCCGCGAGGTGCGGCTGGGGCGACGACGCCGAGGACATCATCGGCGAGCTGCTTGCGAAAGTGGAGGGCGCCGTCGACGCGGTCGCGAAGCAGCTGCCCGAAGGCTTTCCGGACGATGTGGCCACGGCGATCTTCGAGGGCATGCGAACGCAAGCCCGAAGACTGGAAGCGCAGCCTGCGGTCTAGCTAGCCCTGGGCTTCCCGCCCCGCCAGCAGTCGCCGCGCCGTGTACGTCATGACTTACTCGCCCCGCTGGTTGTAGACATCCACCTGCGAGTCCAGCACCGCTCGATCGCAACTTCGAAGTGCGGCCGCGTAGATGCCATCTCCGGCGCCTCGCGCTGGCTGCGATGCTATAAGCATCGCCATGCAGGCGTACTACGGCGCATCCATCGAGGAGTTTCTCGACGCTTCCTCAGCCCACGTCTTGGGGGAAGTCACGGGCTCAAGTCACCACAGCATCGAGTTGACGCAGCGCCTTGCGTGGGAAGAGGAGGTGCGACTGCTCAAGGGCGCCCTGGCGCCTTACCGGGGCAGGGGCAAGGTCTTCTTCGAATTCTCGGTGCCGCGGCTTGGCAAGCGAATCGACGTTGTTGTCCTTCTGAACGAGATCTTGTTCGTTCTGGAGTTCAAGGTTGGCGAGTCCGTCTTCCATCGATCTGCTGTGGACCAGGTCTGGGACTACGCACTCGACCTGAAGAACTTCCACGAGACGAGTCGACATCGACGGATCGTTCCTGTCTTGATCGCGACGGCTGCCCCCAGCCTTTATCTCTCGTTTCAGGAGAGCGAACGCCGCGACGACGTGGTTCAGCCTGTGCGCGCCGGCGGATCCCAGCTTGCGCAAGTGTTCAGGGACGGCAGTGGCCATCTGCCGTCGCAAGCCGTTGCGTCCGAGCCGTGGGAGGCCGGCCGCTATAACCCGACGCCCACGATCGTCGAAGCTGCGACAGCGCTGTACTCCAAGCATCGCGTCGACGAGATCACGCGCTCGGATGCTGACGCCGTCAATCTTCGCAGCACCTCGGATGCAATCGCCAGGATCATTGCGAGCGCCCGCGCGAGCTCGGCCAAGGCGATCTGCTTCGTGACCGGTGTTCCCGGTGCGGGCAAGACACTGGTCGGTTTGGACATCGCCACCCGATACGCGGAGAAGGGGCAGCTTCACAGCGTGTTCTTGTCAGGCAACGGTCCGCTCGTTGCGGTGCTGCGAGAAGCTCTTGCGCGCGACAAGATCGCCCGCGAGGCAGAGGAAGGCAGGAAGATGACGAAGAAGGAGGCGCTTGCCCCAATCCAGGCCTTCATTCAAAACGTCCACCACTTCAGGGACGCGTACCTGAAAGATCCGCGAGCGCCCGTTGACCATATTGCTGTGTTCGACGAGGCCCAACGTGCATGGAACCGTCAGCAGACATCGAACTTCATGCAACGCAAGCGTGGGCACGCGAACTTCGCGATGTCCGAACCTGAATACCTGGTCTCGTGCCTAGATCGTCACGAGGATTGGGCCGTCATCGTCTGTCTCGTGGGAGGTGGCCAGGAGATCAACACCGGCGAGGGCGGGATTGGCGAGTGGATCACTGCGCTGCGAGAGCACTTCCCCAAGTGGCACGTGCACATATCTCCGCATCTGCACGATGCTGAATACGGATCGGGAGAAGCACTGCGCGCGCTTCAGGGCCGGGATCACGTGTCGCATGACTCCGATTTGCATCTCGCCGTCTCCATGCGCTCATTTCGCGCCGAAAACGTTTCCGCCTTGGTGAAGTGCTTGCTTGATAGAGATGCAGCCGCAGCGCAATCGAATCTCGCCAAGTTGCGGTCACAGTATCCAATCCTCCTCACGCGGGATCTGAGTAGGGCGAAGTCCTGGCTCAGGTCACAGGCGCGCGGGAATGAGAGGTACGGTGTGGTTGTCTCCTCACAAGCGGAGCGCCTGAAGCCCCATGCAATTGACGTTCGCTCTCCCATGGACCCAATTCACTGGTTCCTTCACGACAAGGAGGATGTTCGATCCTCGTACTACCTGGAAGACGTGGCTACCGAGTTCCACGTCCAGGGCCTGGAGCTGGATTGGACCTGCGTTGTATGGGACGCTGACCTACGGTACTCCGACGCTGGCTGGCAGCACTTTTCCTTCGTAGGCACACGGTGGAACCGGGTCAGGGCTGCGGAGCGGCAGCTCTATCTGAAGAATGCGTACCGCGTTCTTCTCACCAGGGCAAGGCAAGGCATGGTGGTCGTGGTCCCTGAAGGCGACCCTGGAGATCCGACCCGATCGCCGGAGTTCTACGACGGCACGTTCGGGTACTTGCGCGAACTCGGAGTCCCACTCCTCTGAGCGGCCGTTTACAGATGCGAGCGGTCCTCTCGCGCATTTGCGCAGTCAGCAGCGCAGCGCGAATTGCCGATCCCGCGCCTTCTGCCGTTGACCACGAATCCAGTCTTGCATTTGCGCAGGTTGCGGCTCGCGCGCCATTGCGTCCAACTGCTCCACCTGAGTATCAAGGGCTTTGCATTCGCTGTTCGACGCGCCGACAGTCTCCGATCGCACGGTGACAGTCGTATTCGAAACGGTCGTTGCCGGCTGCCGTCGCTGCTGCGCCAGCTCCACCTGTTGCGGAAAGGGCAGCCCGGCAGGCACAGGAACGATGCTGTCGATCAGCGCTTGGTGCTGCGCGCAGTGCGCTTGCGACCAGAACGTTCCACCGTTGTAGGCCCTGCAAAGATAGATCGTTCCGGCCGTGGGTGGTGGGGTTGGCTCGCGTCTGACTTGCTGGATGGGCTCAGGACGCGGTGCAGGTAACGCAGGTTCGCTATGGGGCGACGGAGGCGAGACCACTCGCTCGCGTGCCACGACTGGAGGATTGACGGCAAAGGCTTCGGGTCGCGCCATGTCGCGACTGCCGTCTGATCTCGACGCGCTGTTCGCTCGCCAACGTGATGCGTCGTGCCGAGTCTGGAGCCACTCGTATCCCAGATAGAGGAGGAAGGCAACGAACACCCATGCCAGGACCATGACCAGAGTAGAGGGCTCAGCGCGTGGTGGAGTAAAGGGGTTGTGCCGCCGTCGATCTTCGTCGTATGCAGCCTTTCGACCGCGTTCCTTCATGTAGTCTCGGTCTTGGAGTCCCATCGCCCTTGCCTCCGTTGCTGGACTGTAAGCGATGGAAGCAGAGCGGAACTCGCGATCGATTCTTCGTCGGCAAGTGCGCCTTGTATCTTCACACGCACGCGACAACCGGCCGCTGCGGCCGAACCAGCCGAAGGGCTCGCGGCTCCCGCCGCACCATGCGATTCGAACGTCTGCCTTTCGAATTTCATGGTGCGGTCCTGAACCCGCGCCATGCGTGGACCATGCTGGCCCGCTACCACGGCCAGGTGTGGCGGAGCCGCTTCAGTTCCGGCGCCCGCGGTCCTTCCTACCCCGCCACCGCGCAATGCAGCAAGCCCACCACCTCCCCCAGCTTCTCCCGCGCCGCGTGCCGCAGGCACGCCGCCTCCCGCAGCAGCGCGCCGGAGGGCGCGGCGCCGACACCGCGTTCATAGCGGCGCCACGTCTCGCCCACTTCCCGTTCGATTGCGCGCGCAATGCAGTCCGCTGCCTTCCAGCCGTCGTAGGCATTCTCGATCGGACCGCTTGCGCGCAAGTCGCCGGCCCTGCCGGCCGGTGCCATCATCTCCGTGCTCCGCATTCCAACCTCGCTCCTGGTTCCTGACACTCCTCGTGCGAAGCAGTGATGCAAGGCCCGGGCCAGCCACGGATCGCGGGTCCCGGCGAGTTTCCGGGTGCTTTTCGGGGAATACCGGCGGGGAAGCGGGGAAAGGGTGGGGGAAAGAGACCCGATGTTGCCGCCAGCAACGGCGCTGCCGGCGAGGGCAGGCATCCAAGCCACTGCCTGGCGCCGCTTCCCTGCGGCGCCCGCGTTCAGGGCTTTCCGGTTCCTCGTTTCGCCGCGGCCGCAGCGGCCGCAGCGGCCCGCAGCTTGTCCTTCTTGCTGGGCCGCTTGCCCTTGATGCCCCCCGCGCTCTGCGTCGAGGCAGGCGCGGGCGCGGCCTGCACCGGCTCGAAGCCCGCCATCGTCTCCCGCGGCACCGTCCTGCCCTGCCGCTTCTCGATCAAGCGGAACTGCGCCTCCGTCGCTGCGCTGACGAAGCTCACCGCCAATCCGCTCGCCCCGGCCCGCCCCGTGCGCCCGACGCGGTGGACGTAGTGGGTGGCCGATCGGGGCAGGTCGTAGTTGACGACGACTTCCAGCGCAGGAATGTCGATGCCGCGGGCCGCCAGGTCGGTGGTCACCAGCACGTCGGTGCGGCCTTCCTTCAGGGCCTCCAGCACCTGGCCGCGACGCCCCTGGCTCAGCTCGCCGTGCAAGGCGACGGCCGGGATGCCCGCATCGCACAGCTTGCGCGCCAGGTGCTCCGTGGCGTAGCGCGTGGCCACGAACACCAGCACGCGCCGCCAGCCCTGCTGCTTGACGAGGCCCCGCAGCAACTCGGTGCGACGGCCCGGGTCGACCGCGATCGCGCGCTGCCGGATCGCGGGCTCGCCGAGGTCGGCGCCTTCCGCCTGGACGCGCACGGCGTCCCGCAGCAGCTGCGCCGCCAGCGCCTGCACACCCCGCCCGAGCGTTGCCGAGAACAGCAGGTTCTGCCGCTCCCGCGGCAACAGCGCCAGGACCCGCTCGACTTCGTCGGCGAAGCCCAGGTCCAGCAGGCGGTCTGCCTCGTCGAGCACCAGCGCCTCGACGCTCGAGAGCTGCAGCGCATTGCGATCGAGCAGATCGAGCAGGCGACCCGGCGTGGCCACCACCACGTCGGCGCCGCCGCGCAGCCCCATCATCTGCGGATTGACCGAGACGCCGCCGAACAGCACCGCCACCTTCGGCTCCTGCTCCAGCAAGCGGCCCAGCCCGCGAAAGACCGCACCGACCTGCGCGGCCAGCTCGCGCGTGGGCGCCAGCACCAGCACGCGCGGCCGGCGGCGCGCAGGCGCCGCTCCATCCTGCAGCCGCTGCAGCAAGGGCAGGGCGAAGGCAGCGGTCTTGCCCGAGCCGGTGGGCGCGAGGGCGAGGAGATCCTGTCCCCGCAGGACCACCGGAATGGCCTGCGTCTGGATCTGCGTGGGCTCGTCGTAGCCGGCCTGGGCGCACGCCTGCGCGAGTGGCGCCGACAGGCCCAGGGCGCCGAAGCTTGGCGGCAGCAGTGTCATGGCGAGTGGTGCAGGCGCGGGCCGTTCATGTGATCCTCAATCCTTGAGCACCCGCGCCTTCACCGTGCGCCCCTTGATGCGCCCCTGGTTCAGGCGGCTGGCCACCTCCTGCGCGATGCCATGCTCCACCGCCACGTAGGTCGCGAATTCGTTGATGTCGATCTTGCCCACCTGCTCGCGCGCGTAGCCCAGGTCCGCGGTCAGCGCGCCCAGCACGTCGCCCGGCCGGATCTTCTCCTTGCGGCCGGCCTGGATGTGGATCGTGGCCTTCGGCGGCAGCAGGCGGCCGCCCGCCGCAGGCGTGAGCTCCGAGGGCTGATGCCACACGGATTCCCGCCCTTGCAACTGCTCGATGCGCCCCACGGCGCCCATCTCGTCCAGGCTGGCCAGGCTGAGCGCCAGCCCCGTCTCGCCGGCGCGGCCCGTGCGGCCGATGCGGTGCACGTGCACCTCCGCGTCCGGCGTCACGTCCACGTTGATCACCGCGGCGAGGCCGGCGACGTCCAGGCCGCGCGCGGCGACATCGGTGGCCACCAGCACCGAGCAGCTGCCGTTGGCGAAGCGCACCAGCACCTGGTCGCGGTCGCGCTGCTCCAGGTCGCCGTGCAGCGCCAGCGCGCTGTAGCCCTGCGCCTGCAGCAGCTGCGCCAGCTCGCGGCAGCGCGCTCTGGTATTGCAGAAGGCCAGCGTGCTCGCCGGCCGGAAGTGGGCCAGCAGCTGCGCCACCAGCGGCATCCGTTCGGATTCGCGCACCTCGTACCAGCGCTGCTCGATCTGCTCGCTGCCGTGCTGCGCCTCCACCGCGACGGTGACCGGATTGCGCATGAATTGCGCGGCGAGCCGGGCGATGCCTTCCGGGTACGTCGCCGAAAAGAGCAGCGTCTGCCGTTGCGGCGGCGCCTGCCGCGCGATCTTGGCGATGTCGTCGACAAAGCCCATGTCGAGCATGCGGTCGGCCTCGTCGAGCACCAGCGTCCGCAGCCCGGCCAGTTGCAGATTGCCGCGCTCCAGGTGGTCGAGCACGCGCCCGGGCGTGCCGACGACGACGTGCGCGCCGCGTTCCAGGCTGGTGATCTGCCCGCGCAGCGGCACCCCGCCGGCGAGCGTGAGCACCTTGATGTTCTCCTCCGCGCGGGCCAGCCGCCGGATCTCGGTGGTGACCTGGTCGGCGAGTTCGCGCGTGGGACACAGCACGAGGGCCTGCACGACAAAGCGGCGCGCGTCCAGCCCGGCCAGCAGCGTCAGCGCGAAGGCCGCGGTCTTGCCGCTGCCCGTCTTGGCTTGCGCGATCAGGTCCTTGCCCGCCAGTGCGGGCGGCAGGCTCTCGGCCTGGATCGCGGTCATTTCGAGGTAGCCGAGCCGGCGCAGGTTGTCCAGCGTGGCGGCAGGAAGGGGGAGGGTGTCGAAGCCGGTGGGAGATGCGGGAGGCATGGGCCGCATCATTCCACAGCCGCATTGCGCGGCGGCGCGGGCCAAGACGGCTGGTGCCGTCGCCTCCATAAGCCTCCCCCCGATCCCCTCCTGCGTCGAGGCGCGTTTACCCGCAACACGGCTGCCCTGCCCGCGACTACGATGGTTGCGTGCCTCTCACCAGCGACGCCGATCCACCCCGGCGCGGAAGCCTCTCCCGCCGCCGCTACCGGGCGCCCGCTGGCCTGCGCGAAGTCTCCCCGCATGCCGGCGCGTCCCCGCGCCCCGTCACCGTCACGCCCGTGCAACCCGCGACCACACCCCCCGCCGCCCCCACCGTGCAAGACCGCCGGCAATTCCAGTTCGCCGAGCTCGATCGATGGCTCAACGAGCGCCGCGTCACGGAAGTCGAATGCCTCGTGCCGGACCTCACCGGCGTGGCCCGCGGCAAGATCCTGCCGCGTGAGAAGTTCACGGAAGACCGCGGCATGCGGCTGCCCGAGATCGTCGTCGCGATGAGCGTCACCGGCGAATACCCGAGCGAGGGACCTTACTTCGACGTGGTCAGCCGCAACGATGCCGACATGCATCTCGTGGCGGACCCGGCCACGGTGCGCATCGTTCCGTGGGCCGCCGATCCGACGGCGCAGGTGATCCACGACTGCTACGACCGCCACGGCCGGCTGGTGCCCTTCGCGCCGCGGGCGGTGCTGCGGCGCGTGTGCGAGCTGTTCGACCGCAAGGGCTGGGTGCCGGTGGTCGCGCCGGAGCTGGAGTTCTACCTGGTGGCCCGCAACACGGATCCGGACATGCCGCTGAAGGCGCCGATCGGGCGCAGCGGCCGCGCCGAGACCTCGCGCCAGGCCTACTCGATCGACGCGGTCAACGAGTTCGATCCGCTGTTCGAGGACGTCTACGACTACTGCGAGAAGATGGAGCTGAACGTGGACACACTGATCCACGAGGTGGGCGCGGGCCAGATGGAGATCAACTTCTTCCACGCCGCACCGCTGGCGCTGGCCGACGAGGTGTTCCTCTTCAAGCGCACCGTGCGCGAGGCGGCGCTGCGGCACGACATGTACGCCACCTTCATGGCCAAGCCGATCGCGGGCGAGCCGGGCAGCGCCATGCACGTGCACCAGAGCCTCGTGAGCCGCGACCAGGACCGCAACCTCTTCAGCAACGAGGACGGCACGCCCAGCCAGGAGTTCTACTGGTACATCGGCGGCCTGCAGAAGTACATTCCCGCGGCCATGGCGCTGTTCGCGCCCTACGTGAACAGCTACCGGCGCCTCGCCCGCTTCACCGCCGCGCCGATCAACATCCAGTGGGGCGTGGACAACCGCACGGTGGGGATCCGCTCGCCGGTCTCCACCCCGCACGCGCGCCGGGTGGAAAACCGCGTGATCGGCGCCGACGCGAATCCCTATGTCGCCCTCGCCACCACGCTGGCCTGCGGCTACCTGGGGATCGAGCACCGCATTGAGCCCACGCCGGAGTGCAAGGGCAACGCCTACCAGAGCGCGTTCGACCTGCCGCGCAGCCTGTCCGAGGCCGTGCAGCTGCTGCGCGCCGAGCCGGACCTGGCCGAGGTGCTGGGCAAGGAGTTCCTCACCGTGTACGCGGAGATCAAGGACATCGAGCACGAGGAATTCATGCGGGTGATCTCGCCCTGGGAGCGCGAGCACCTGCTGCTGCACGTCTGACGAGGCACCCGCGATGAGCGCCAGCACGCCACCCCTGCGCACCGGACTGCCGCCGTTGGCCGCGCGCTCCACGCGGGAGTGGCAGGCCGCGGACGCATCACACTTCCTGCATCCGTTCACCGACCACCAGGCGCTGGCCAGCAAGGGCGTGCGCGTGATCACGCGCGGCGAGGGCGTGTACGTGTGGGACAGCGACGGCCAGCGCATCCTGGATGCGATGTCGGGCCTGTGGTGCGTCAACGTGGGCTACGGGCAGGAGGCACTGGTCGAGGCGGCCACGCAGCAGATGCGCACGCTGCCCTACTACAACGCCTTCTTCCAGACCACCACGCCGGCGGCCACCGCGCTGGCGGAGCGGCTCGCCGCGCGCACGCCGGCGCAGTTTGGCCACGTGTTCTTCTGCGGCTCCGGCTCGGAGGCCAACGACACCGTGATCCGCCTGGTGCGCCGCTACTGGGACCTGGCGGGCCAGCCGCAACGCAAGGTGATCATTTCGAGGCTGAACGCCTACCACGGCTCCACCATGGCGGCCGCGTCGCTGGGCGGCATGGCCGCCATGCACGCGCAGGGCGACCTGCCGATTCCCGGCATCGTCCACATCGACCAGCCGCACTACTGGGCCCATCGCGATGGCGCGGCCAAGGGCCTGGGGCGGGAGGAGTTCGGCCTGCTCGCCGCCCGCTGGCTGGAGGAGAAGATCCTCGCCATCGGGGCCGACAAGGTGGCCGCCTTCATCGGCGAGCCGGTGCAGGGCGCGGGCGGGGTGATCGTGCCGCCTTCGACCTACTGGCCCGAGATCCAGCGCATCTGCGATCGCCACGGCATCCTGCTGGCGAGCGACGAGGTCGTCTGCGGCTTCGGGCGCACGGGCCGCTGGTGGGGCTGCGAGACCTTCGGCATGAAGCCGGACCTGATCACCTTCGCCAAGGGCGTGACCAGCGGCTATGTGCCGCTGGGCGGCGTGATGGTGGGCGAACGCATCGCGCGCCTGCTGATCGAGCAGGGCGGCGAGTTCGAGCACGGCTACACGTATTCGGGCCACCCCGTGGCCTGCGCCGTCGGCCTCGCCAACCTCGACGTGATCGAGCAGCAGGGGCTGGTGGAGCGCGTGCGCGAGGACACCGGCCCGCATCTTTCGCAGCAGTTCGCGCAACTGCTGGAGCACCCGATGGTGGGCGAGGTGCAGAGCTGCGGGCTGATGGCGGCCGTGCAGCTGTGCCGCAACGTGCCGCTGCGCGAGGCCTTCGCGCCCGAGGTCGCGATCGGCATGGTGTGCCGCAAGCACTGCTTCGACAACGGCCTGGTGATGCGCGCGGTGGGCGACCGCATGATCGTCGCGCCGCCGCTGGTGATCACCCGCGCGCAGATCGACGAGATGTTCGCGCTGGTGCGGCAGGCGCTGGATCGGACGTATGCGCAGGCGCGGGCTGCGGGGTGGGTGGGTTAGAGGCTAGAACCTCTCCCCCGCCCGCAGATACCGCCACTGCCCCACCGGCAGCCCCGCCATGGGAATCCTGCCGATGCGGATGCGCTTGAGCGCCGTGAGCTCCAGGCCCACCTGCGCGCACATCCACGCGATCCACTCCGGCGCGATGCCCTTCACCGCGAAGCGCAGCCGCGCCTCGTTCTGCCAGCTCACGTGCGCTGCCGGCAGCGCCTTTCCTTCGCGCACCAGGCCATGGCGCAGGCGCGCGAGACCGTCGGGTGCGATCGAGCCCGACACATCCGCAATCAGCTCCTGCTCGATCAGCGCCGCATCTTCCGTGAGCTTGCGCACGACGCCCCGCTCCTGGCTGAGGACCGAAAGGCCGCTCGCCGGGGTGGGCAATACCAGCAGCGGCGCGGGCCCGGTGCCGTGGCTCCTCGCGTACCGGATTGCGGAGGTGTCGGCGCTCCACTGGCTGCTTGCGCCGAGCAAGGCCTGGGCTTGCTCGCTCGCCACTCCGGCAGGCTTGTGCAGCAGCAGCGTGACCGGGGCGGCAGGCTGCAGGCGGGCGCGCGGATCGATCTCCACGCGCTGCGTGCCGCCCACGCGGAACTGCGGCTGCTCCACGACCTCGCCGTCGACGCGCACCCAGCCTTCCACGATGTACTGCTCCGCCTCGCGTCGGGAACAGGACATGGTGGCGGCAACGACCTTGGAGAGTCGCTGCGGTTCGTCTGGAAGGGTCAGGGCGTTCATCGTGGGAGACGCGGGCGAAAACCGTTGGGGGGTGCCCTCACGCCGGGCCCGCCAGGTGCGCCCGCGCCGCTTTCGCCAGCTTTGCATCGAAGGTAGCGAGCGGCGCCTGCAGAAAGCCGGCCAACCACAGGTAGGCGGCGTCATGAGCCGAAAGCCCGTAACGAAGCGCCAGCGCATATTGCGCCTGGACGTCCGCGCGGTGGAGTTCGATCTGCTGCTGGGCGTAATGCTCCAGTGCATCTCCGAGCACCGAACCCGGCCAGCCTGCGCGGCTTTTCTTGATCGCGACGCTCACGAACTCGGTATCGAGGAGGAAGGGAGCGTGCAGTGACTTGCCCGCGATGATTCGCTCGGCGTCATCGCGCAAGTCCTCGCCGAAGAGAACGGCACTGAGCACACTGCAATCGACCACCATGGGTGGCCGGCCGACGAAGGCAGGCGGCGGTTCAGCGACATGCAGGACAGGGCGCGCGGCGGCCTTCGCCATCAGCGGCTGTCCCGGTCCGCTCGAATGATGTCCACGGCCAGCGGGCCGCCGCGAACCGGCTCCGGATGGCGGGCCCGCAAGTCCGCAGCGATCTCCTCGATGGTCCGCGTGCCCGTGCGCCAGCCTGCGCGGGAGCTCGTGGGCGCCCGTGCAGGATCGCCGCTCCCCTGCACGGCCTCGTGGATGATGGCCATGAGTTCGCCCTGCAGCGATCGATGGTTGCGGGCGGCGCGTTGCCGGAGTGCCTCCGCCAGGTCCTCGGGCACGTCCTTGATGGAGAGGTTCGGCACAGGGATCTCCGATGGTGGCGCCATTCTGGCTCCAAATCGGATCTTCCGTCAAGGCCGACCGTAATCGCTCTCCAGATGCCCCAGCATCCGCTCCAGCACCAGCCCCACCTCGTTCGAATGATCGAGGAAGAAGCGCGCCCGCGACTGCCGGTCTTCCCGGCCGATGCGCACGGTGAGCCAGTCCTCCGGCGCGCAGGCGAACACCGCCTCGTCGTTCACGTCGTCGCCGATGAACACGGCGCAGGGCGCGCGGCAATCCTGCACCAGCAGGTGCATGGCCCGGCCCTTGTCCGGCGCGCCGGCGGGCACCACGTTCTCCACCATCTTGCCGCCGAAGCTGCGGCACTGCGCATGCACCTCGCGCAGCGTGGCGCGGATCAGCTCCAGCGCCTGCTGCGGCCGCGGCGCGAGCCGGTAGTGCAGCGCCAGCGAAAGGCCCTTGTCTTCCACCGTCACGCCGGCCTTGCGCAACTCCGCGCTGCGCGAGTGCAGCAGCGCGCGCACCGGATCGAGCTGGGAGGCGGTGGACTCCGCCATCTGCGCCCCCAGTTCGGCGCCGTGATTGCCGACGATGTAGTGCGGCTCGAAGCCGAGGCGCTGGGGAATGTCCGCGGCGCTGCGGCCCGAGACGATCGCCACCGGCAGGCGCTCGGCCAGCCGGCGCAGCTTGCCGGAGATGCAGGCCGAGACGCGCGCCTGCTCGGGGCGCGGCACGATCGGCGCGAGGGTGCCGTCGAAGTCGAAGGCAAGCAGCGGGCCGCGCCGCATCACCGCCGCGAGGGCCGCCTCGCCGCGTGCATGAAGAAGGAGCGGCATGCGCGCCGCTTCGTCGCTCTTGAGGAAGATGGGACTGTCTCCTGTCCGTTGGTCCCGCGCCGCGCGGGTAGCCTCGCATGTTGCCACCGATCCATTCCCCGGCCGCGATGGCGGTCTTCGCCGCGCCGGCGCCATGCATTCCTTGCGCGGTGTCAAAGCTGCCCCGCGGCAGGCGGCGCATGCTGGGATTTCTCTCGGCCCAGGAGGACGCATGGATCCCGTCAAGGCTTGGCATGAGGAGCACGCCTATTTCAACCGGCTGCTGAACCTGCTGCAGGAGGAAATCGACACCGTCTACGCCGGGCAGGCGCCCAACTACGAGCTGCTGCTCGATATCGTCGCCTACCTGCGCGACTACAGCGACCAGGTCCACCACCGGCGCGAGGACGAGGCCTTCCGCCGGCTGGCCCGCCACAGCCCCGAGCTGCGCCCGACGATCGCCCACCTGCAGCAGGAGCACCGGGTGATCGCCCAGGCCGGCGACCGCCTGCGCGAACTGGTGGAACAGGTGGCCGCCGACGCGGTGGTGCCGCGGGCCGGCATCGAGGCGGCCGCGGCCACCTACATCGTCTACTACCGCAACCACATCGCGGCGGAGGAGAAGGAGATCCTTCCCGTTGCCGCGCGGGAGTTGAGCGACGAGGACTGGAGCGCCGCGCGGAACGCCGCGCCGTCGCGGGGCAATCCGCTGGCCGACAGCGATGCGGGCGAGCGATTCAGGAGGCTGCGCCGCAGGATCGCGGGCGAGGCGGGGTCCGCGCCGCGCACGGTGCAGTGTGCGCCGGCGGATCGGCGCTGGCTGAACTGGCGGCCCGAGGCGGCCTGAACGGCCCCGACGCGGCCTGGGCGCTCGACGAGGCCTGAACGCTCCAACCGGTCTGGACGCCCGACGCGGTGACGCTCCGCGGCCGCTACTTCGCCGCGGAGCAGTGGCCGCCCTCGACCACCTGGCCCGAGCCCGCCGCGATCAGCGGCGGCTCCTGCCGCAGGTTGATGGCGGGCGCGCGGGCGAAGTCCCACGCCAGGAACAGCACCAGCGCGGCCCAGAAGGCGGCGCGCAGCAGCAGGGTCTTCTTCGGCATCGGGTTCATCCTTGCGCGAAGCCGAAGCGCCGCCGCACCCGCAGGCCCAGCAGCGTGCCGAGGAAGGCCATCGGCATCCAGATCCAGCCGTGCACGCTGCCGGTGGTGATGCCGCTGAACATCGCGCCCACGTTGCAGCCGAAGGCCAGGCGCGAGCTGTAGCCCATCACGAAGCCGGCCGCCAGCCCGATCGCCCATTGCGCCGGCGTGAGCGCCCTGGCGCCGGCGGGCTTGCGCGCGGAGACCCACAGCGCGCCACCGAGCAGCCCGATGTTGGTGATGGAGGTGACATCCAGCAGCGCCGACTGCGCCAGCCGCTGCGCGTTGCCGGCGTCGCCCCAGAACGCGTTCGCCGCCGGGTCGAACAGGCCCAGCGCCTGCGCGCCCTTGGCGCCCCAGAGGCCGAAGCCGTAGACGATGCCCCAGGGCTGGCCGGCGATCACGAGGTTGAGCGTGGCCAGCACGGTGAGCGCCACGGCGCCCCACACCCAGCGCTGCTCGAACAGCGGCTTGCCGGGGCCCACCCACAGCCGCACGGCCAGCGCCAGCGCGCCCAGCGCCACCAGCGTGGCCGCGAGCGCCGGGCCCGCGCCCCAGGCCTGCACCAGGCCGACCGGCTGCACCTGGCCGAGCGCGAGCCAGTCGTGCATCTGCACTGAGCCGAGGAAGCTGCCGATGGCGAACAGCGGCAGGATCGCCATGTTCAGCGGCACGCCGAGCCCCGCCTTGTACAGCGTGCCGGAGCCGCAGCCATCGGCCACCTGCATCGCCATGCCGAACACGAAGGCGCCCACCAGCAGGCTCACGCTCGGCGGGCCGAGGGCCGCGTGCAGTTCGGTGAAATGGCCCAGCAGCGGGATCGCCAGTGCCGCGGCCAGCGCCAGCAGCAGCAGCTGCCCGTACACGCCGCGCGGGTCGCGCTCCTCCACGAGCCGGCGCCAGCCGGTGGTGAAGCCGAAGCGCGCGCCGGCCAGCGCCGCGCCGAAGCCGATGCCCACCAGGAACAGCACGGCCTGCCGCAGCGACACGCTCCACAGCAGCAGAACGAAAAAGGCGGCCAGTGCGGCCGCCATGGGAAGGCGCTTCATGCGATTACTTCTTGGCGGCCCACATCTTCGCGTCGATCAGCAGCTGCTTGGCGCGATTGGGCACGTTGGACATCGGCAGGGCGCGCGCGTCCTGCGTCCAGTCGACCATCGAGCCGGGATAGAGCTTCACGTTCTTCATGCCCAGGATCTCGTGCATGGCGAACCAGTCGGTCGCGGCCCAGTGGCCGGTGTTGCAGAAGGCCACGGCGTCCTTCTTCGGGTCGACCGCGCTGGCGGCCTCCTGCACCTTTTCCGGCCGCAGGATGCCGCTCTTCTCGTCGGCGAAGAAGCGGCTGTATTCCACGTTGATGGCGCCCTGCACCGTGCCGGGCACCTTGGAGGCGGGGTGCCGGCTCTCGCCGCGGAAGAAGTCCTTCGGGCGCGAATCGACCAGCACGGTGGAATGGCTGTTCACGTCCTGCAGCACTTCCTCGCGGGTGGCGATCAGGCTCGCGTCCGGCTGCGGCGTGTAGCCGCTGGGGGCCACCTGCGCCACCGCCTTGTCCTGCGGCAGCTTCGCGTCGCCCCAGGCCTTGACGCCGCCGTTGAGGAGCGACAGCTCCTTCAGGCCCAGGTACTTGAGCGTCCAGTACACGCGGGCGGCGGCGCCGAAGTCGGTGGCGTCGGAGCCGCTGGAGACGACGACGGCGTGCGTGGCGGGCGTGAGGCCCAGCGAGCGCAGCAGCTCCGTCAGCTGGCCGATGGCCGGCAGCTCGCCGGGATTGCCGGCGGGGCCGCGCCACCTGCCGTAGGGGGCGTTCACGGCGCCGGGGATGTGCGCCTCGGCGAAGCTCTTGGCGTCGCGGATGTCGATGACGCGCACGTCGGCTGCGCCCAGCTTCGCCTTCAGCTCCGCGGGGGCGAGCAGGGGTTGGGCCGCGAAGGCTGCGCCGGCGCCGATGAGGCAGAAGGCGAAAGCGAGGATCTTCTTCATGGGGGTCTGCTCCGGGGGAAGGGGGATGGATTGTCGCAAATGCTTCTTGATGCCGCTGCGATCAGGGTCTTGTGCCGTGGCGCTCCCGCTGCCAATGCAGGCGCGCGCTGCGCAATGCGCTACGATGGGACGCGAAACGTGCCCTCGAAGAGCCGTGGTGACAGCAGTTTTGAATTCATGCCCCCAGGCTGGCCAACAGCCTGCAACCGGAGGACACCATGGCCAAGCCCAATTACGCATTCGAGAAGCGGCAGCGGGAACTCGAAAAGAAGCGCAAGAAGCAGGAGAAGGAGGACCGCAAGAGCGCCCCGCGCCCGCCGGAGGTCCCCGCGTCCGTGCAGCCGCCCAAGTGATGGGTGCTGCCGTGAAGGACGAAGTCAAGACGAAGATGCGCCCCAGCGGGCTGCGTTACGAGTCCAAGACGGCCGGCACCGATTTCCCCGGCCCTTACGGCGGCACCATGAGCTGCTTCGTCTGCGGACGCCACGTGCCCCGCACGCGGCTGGTGGCCTTCCGCATGGCCACCGGCGTCCAGTACCGCTGCCGCGACGGCTGCTGAGCGCACTCACGCGCACCGGTCCGGGGCCCGCGGGGGATCGCGCTGGTCCGACAGCCAGGCAACGAACTCGCCCGTGTCGGCCTTGCTGAAGACGACGTCGGCGCCGAGGCCCAGGCAGTGGCTGCAGACCGCGGGCGACGCATAGGCGCTGAAGACAGCCACCTTGCCGGGAGGATGCAGTTCCCGCGCGCGCCGGATCACGCTCATGCCGCAGCCCTGTTCGAGCACGAGGTCGATCAGCGCGATGTCCCAGCCTCCGGGGTGCTCCAGCAGCCACAGGTTGGCCTCCGCTTCGGTCCCCTCGGCGCCCACCAGCCGGATGCCGCCGAGCGTCGCCAGGACCGCCTCCAGCAGGTCGTGCGTCGTGTAGAGGTCTTCGACGAGGAACAGCCGTACTTCCAAGCTCCGTCTCCGACTGGCAACGCGGATGCGTACTTCTTTCAGGCCCGATTATCCCGGCCGGGCTGCCGCAGCCATTTCAAGTTGCGCATGCGGACTACACGCCCGTGTAGTCCTGCGCAGGCGCGGCCTGGCTGTTGCCATCCGGGGCTGCGGACGGGAACCGCCCGCCGATGGGATCGTCCCACCGGCTGGAGAGGTTCCGATGATTCCGGCTGAAACAATTCCTGCTGAAACAATTCCCGCGGGCCCGCTGCCAGGCGGCCACGCAGCCAGGCTGATGCTTCTGCGGCGCATCGGAGGTGCCGTGGGCGACGAGATGCTGGCCCAGCTGCAACCCATCCTGCTGGTGCAGGAGGTGCTGCTCGCCGCGCTCGCCAGATCGGCGCAGCCTGGCGCGCTGCGCGAGCACGCCAGCCGCATCAAGCCCGCCGTGCAGCGCGCGATGGCCGCCAGCGCCGCGGCGGCCGAATGGCTGTTGCCGCAGCCCGGCGCGCGCACGCCTGCGGCGGAGCTGGCCGCCGAGTGCACCGCCTTGCTGCGGCCGGAATTCACGCTGCGCGGACTGCAGGTCGAGGTTGCGACGGCGGGCGCGGCGGTGCCGATCGACCGGGCGCAGGGCCGCGCGATGCTCTGCGCGGTGCTGGCCCATGCGGCCGATGGCGCGCCGGGGCCGGCAGGGATCCGGGTCGAACTGGAGCACCGCCAGGGCCGGTGCGAGGTGCGGGTCTCCTGCCGGCCTTCGGCCGGGAAGGCTGCGCCGGACTTCCTGCGGCCGCAGCACACGCCCATGTCCTGGCAGGATCTGCTGGCGCTCGCGCAGCTCGAAGGCGCGACCTTGCGGCGCGAGGACGACGAGACGATCGTGCTCGTGCTCGCCGACGCTGGCGCCGGCGCCTGATTGCGGCGCGGCGGCGCGGCCGGTGCGCGATGCCGCAACTTCGGTTTTTCCTGAGTAACCTGCAGCGAGCCTCTGCTTTTTCCTGGCCTCGCCTTGCGCTAGCCTGCATCTCCTGATTCATTGGCAAAGGAGAGATACATGAGGAAGACCCTGGCCCTGTTCGCCGTCGTCCTGGCCCTCGGGATGACGCTGGGCCTCGACGCCGAGGCGCGGCGCCTGGGCGGTGGCAAGTCGGCCGGCATGCAGCGGCAGAACGTGACGGCGCCGGCGCCCACCCCCGGCGGCGCCAATCCTTCCGCGCTGCCCGGGCAGAGCGCGGCTCCGGCCGCCGGGACGGCGGCGGCCATGCCCGGCGCGGCGGCCGTGGCGCAAAAGCGCAGCTGGATGGGGCCGGTGGCCGGCCTCGCCGCCGGCCTGGGCATCGCGGCGCTGGCTTCGCACTTCGGCTTCGGCGAGGCGCTGGCCAACATGCTGACGATCGCGCTGCTGGCGATGGCGGTGCTGTTCGTGATCGGGCTGGTGCTGCGCAAGCGCGCGGCGGCCCAGGGCGGCACCTTGGCGGGCGCAGGCGCCGCGGGCCAGGGCGGCGGCATGTTCCGCCAGCAGCAGCCGACGCAGGACGCGGCGTTGCGCAAGGTCACGCCGGCTGCGCAGCGCAGCGGCGCCTCGCTGATCGGCTCGGGCCTGGCCGGTGCCGGTGCCGGTGCCGGCGCCGCGCCCGCCGGCCGCATCCCGGCCGGCTTCGACGTGACTGCGTTCGAGCGGACGGCACGCGACCAGTTCCTGGCGCTGCAGGCAGCCAACGACACGCGCGATCTCGATCGGCTGCGCGATTACCTGTCGCCGGAGATGTTCGACGCGGTGCAGGCGGACATCGCCGGGCGCGGCGATGCGCAGCAGAAGATCGAGGTGTTCGGCCTCAACGCGCAGGTGCTCGACGTGGTGGAGGAGGGCGACAGCTACGTCGTCAGCGTCCGCTTCACGGGCAGCGTGCGCGAGCAGCCGGAGGCGGTGCCGGAGGACCTGGACGAGGTGTGGCACCTGGTGAAGCCGCGCAGCGGCTTCGGCGGCTGGGTGATCGCGGGAATCCAGCAGGCGAACTAGGCCTGCCAGGGCGAGGCGCGGGGCCGGGTGGCCGATCCACCGTCCCCGTGCTCCGACCGCTTACCCTTTTTGGGACGGTGAGGCAGCAATGCCGCGGGCGGCCTGCAGCAGCTGCTGCACCAGCGGATGGTTGATGCGCCGCTCCGCCGAGATCAGGTGGAAATGCTCCACCACCTCCGGCGTTTCGCCCAGCAGCCGCATGCGCTTGTCCTGCAGCAGTTCGGCCTGCGACCAGCGCGAGGCGGGGAAGGCGCCCATGCCGCTGCGGCCGAAGGCCGCGAGCAGCGCGCTGTCCTCGAACTCGCCGGCGATGTGCGGGCGCAGGCCCTGGCGCTCGAACCACTGGTCCAGCCGCGCGCGCACGGCGGCATGGTGCGTGGGCAGCAGCAGCGGCAGCTCGCCCAGGCACTGCGGAAAGGCCTGCTTGCACTTGCGCGCCACTTCCGCCGGCGCGAACCACGCCATGGGCGATTCGCCCAGCGCGTGGCCGTACAGGCGCAGGTTCGGGTTGGGCGGCGCCGCGCGGTCCGACAGCACGGCGTCGAGCCGGTGCAGCGCCAGCTCCGCCAGCAGGCGGTCGAATTCGTCCTCGTGGCACAGCAGGCGCACGCGCGGATCGTGCAGCGCCGGCTCCAGCAGGTGCCGCACCACGAGCTTGGGCAGGCCGTCGGAGATGCCTACCGCCAGCCGCAGGCCCTGGCCGGTGGCGGCGTCGCGCACGGCGGCCGGCAGCTGCTCGCCGATCTGGAAGATCTGGTCGGCATGCGTCATCGCGGCCAGGCCCGCCTCCGTCAGCGCGATGCCGCGGCCGGCCGGCTTGAACAGCGCGTAGCCCAGCGACTGCTCGAGCGCGCGCACCTGCGCGCTGACCGTCTGCACCGCCATGTCGAGCCGCGCCGCGGCGCGCGCCATGCCGCCTTCCCTGGTGACGACCCAGAAGTAGTAGAGGTGGCGGTAGTTGAGCGGGGTGGACATGGGCGGGAGTGTGCCTTGGCCGTCCCACGCTATGCTCGTCCCATGACGGTCCCTTCGCAGTCGTCCGCCCGGCCGTCGGGCGCTTCCCTCTGGTCCGTCTTCCTTCCCCTGCTGCCTTTCATGCTGGCCGTGTTCGGCGGCTTTCTCGGCATGGGCATGGCGCTGCCGGTGCTGCCGCGGCAGGTACACGGCGTGCTCGGCCAGGGCACGGTGATGGTGGGCGTGGTGATGGGGCTGCAGTACGCGTCCTCGCTGGTCGGGCGCATGTGGGCCGGCAGCCTGTCGGATGCGCGCGGGCCGCGCCGCTCGGCCCTGGCCGGCCTGCTGGCCGTCTGCGCCGTCGGCGTGCTCTATGTCGCCTCGGTGCCGTTCGCGGCCACGGCGCCCTCGCTCTCGCTCGCCCTCGTGATGGCGGGCCGCCTGTTCACGGGCATCGCCGAGAGCTTCCTGATCACCGGCACGATGGCGTGGGCGCTCGCGCGGGTGGGCACCGCGCATGCCGGCAAGGTGTTCGGCTGGATCGGCGTCGCGCTGTTCGGCGGCTTGGCCGCGGGCGCGCCGGTCGGCACGGCGCTGAACGCGCAGTTCGGCTTCGGCGGCGTGGGCTGGGCGGTGCTCGCGGCCGGCGCGGCGGGCCTCGCCGGTGCCAGCTTCATGGTCGGTGTGCCCGGCAGCCTGCACGCCCGCCTGCCCTTCTTCGCGGTGCTCGACGCGCTGAAGCTGCCGGGGCTGGGCCTCACCCTGTGCTGCGTGGGCTACGCGATGATCAACACCTTCGCCGTGCTGCTGTTCGTGCAGCGCGGCTGGGACGGCGGGGCGCTGGCCCTCACCAGCATGGGCGTGGGCTTCATCGCGGCGCGGCTGCTGGTGGGCCACCTGCCGGACCTGGTGGGCGGCGCCCGCGTGGCGCTGTACTGCGTGCTGGCGGAGGCGATCGGCCTGGCGCTGATCTGGGCGGCGCCGCAACCCGCGCTGGCCTGGCTGGGCGCCGCGCTCACCGGCGGCGGCTACGGCATCGGCTTCCAGGGCTTCGGGGTGGAGGCGGTGAAGCGATCGCCGCCGCAAAGCCGCGGCGCGGCGATGGGCGCCTACGTGATGTTCCAGGACGTGACGATGGGACTGGCGCCGCCGATCAACGGCGTGCTGGCCCGCACGGCCGGGCTCGATGCCGTTTTCCTCGGCGGCGCGGTGGGTGCGCTCGGTTCGGCGGCGGTGGCTCTGCTGATCCTGCGCCAGGCGCGCAGGGACTGAGAGCGCCTACTTCGTCGCGGCGTGCGGGGCCGCGGGCTTGGCGTCCTGCGCGGGCGGCAGCACCTTGGCGAGCACGAACACGGCGGCCAGCACGGCCACCACGCCCAGCGCAACCCAGCGCATGCCGAGCCCGCGCGGCTCCGGCGGCACGAAGCCGCGGGTGCGGTCCTCCTGGTCCTCGACGATGTCCTTCATGGCGGCGCTCCCGACGTTCTCCCGGTCCTGTCGTTTGGCCGGATTATGGGCGCCGGGTGCAAGCCGCACGCAAGCGCAAGGCCTTGGCGCGTCGCCGGCGCGCCACAGGAAAACCCGGGCCAAATTATTTTTCGGCCGGAAAAGCCTGTGGAGCGTTCCGGCACAACCTCATCGTTATCCACACGGCGAGGCAGATGCGGCAAGTTGTCCAAGTTGGCGCGACAGCGCGGACACCCAGGTGCCCACAGTCCTCTCCCGTTCGCAGGTGCTTGTCGGCAAAAGGGAAAAATGCGCTTGTCCACAGCGCGGCGGGGCCCTTATCTACTACCACTACCCTTGAACAATACCTTTGATAGCAAGCCCGGGGAACCGCGCGTCAGGCCGGCCAGCGGGGGGCTTGAGTCCTTGCGTCCATGGCGTAAAGTCCGCCGCTTCACAAACGGACGGAGGGAATCGATGCTGACGCTGGTGGCGGGGCTGGTGCTGTTTCTCGGCGCCCATTCCGTGCGTGTCTTCGCCGAGGGCTGGCGTGCTTCGACCATCGCCAGCGTCGGCGAGAAGCCGTGGAAGGGCGTGTACTCGCTGGTGTCGATCGCCGGCTTCGTGCTGGTGATCGTCGGCTACGGCCTGTCGCGGCAGAGCCCCGTGACCATGTGGAGCCAGCCGCCGGTGGCGATGCGCCATGTCGCCTCGCTGCTGACGCTGGTGGCCTTCGTGCTGCTGGTGGCCGCCTACGTGCCGGGCAACCAGATCAAGGCCAGGCTGCACCACCCGATGGTCCTCGGCGTGATGGCCTGGGCGCTGGCGCACCTGCTGGCCAACAACACGCTGGCCGACCTGGTGCTGTTCGGGTCCTTCCTCGCCTGGGCCGCGCTGGACTTGCGGGCGGCGCGCAAGCGCGATCGCACGCAGGGCACGGTCTATCCGGCGGGGCGGGCCTCCCGCACGGCGATCGCCGTGGTGGTGGGCGTCGTGGCCTGGGCGGCGTTCGCCTTCTGGCTGCACCGGGTGCTGATCGGGGTGAGCCCGATGGGGGTGTAGCGGCGCATAATCCCAGCGATTGCGAAGACCCCCCATGCAGCACCTTCCCGTCCTCTCCCACGTCTCCATCGGCACCAACGATTTCCCGCGCGCCAAGGCCTTCTACGACGCCGTGCTGGCCACGCTGCAGATCGAGTGCGTGGCCGACACCGAAGACGGCTCGGGCTACGGGCGCGGCTTCCCCGCGTTCTGGGTCGGCTTTCCCCACGACGGCGAAGATGCCGCGCCGGGCAACGGGGTGCACGTGTGCTTCAACGCGCACTCGGTGCAAGAGGTTCAGGCCTTCCACGCCAAGGCTCTCGAGCTTGGCGGCCAGGACGAAGGCAAGCCCGGCCTGCGCCGGGAGTACGCCGACAACTATTACGCAGCCTTCGTGCGCGACCTCGATGGCAACAGGATCGAGGCCGTGTTCTTCCTGAAGGAGTAGTCGGCGGGGCGGGCCGGCAGCTGTCCGACACCGCGGCCGAGGAGCCTTTTACAGAATGGGTTCATCCACGGAGGAACGTATGGATGAACCCAAGGCGCCACGGCCGCTGGCCGTGGTGACGGGGGCCTCGTCGGGCATCGGCTACCAGCTGGCGCGCTGCGCCGCCCACCACGGCTATGACCTGATCGTCGCGGCGGACATGCCACTGGCCGACGCGGCACGCGAATTCGAAGCGCTCGGCGCCCGGGTGCAGGCCGTGCAGTGCGACCTGGCCAGCACCGAAGGCGTGCTGCACCTGATCCAGGCGATCGGCGAACGCGAGGTCGACGCGCTGATGGCCAACGCGGGCCACGGGCTCGGCGGCTCCTTCCTGGCGCAGGATTTCGACGAGATCCTGCACGTGATCAACACCAACATCGTGGGCACCGTGCACCTGATCCAGCACGTGGCACGCGGGATGGTCGCGCGGGCGCGCGGCCGCATCCTCGTCACCGGCTCGGTGGCCGGCTTCATGCCGGGCAGCTTCCAGGCCGTCTACAACGGCAGCAAGGCCTTCGTCGATTCGTTCGCACTGGCGTTGCGCAACGAACTCAAGGGAACGGATGTCACCATCAGTTGCCTCCTGCCGGGGCCGACCGACACCGAGTTCTTCCAGCGCGCCGACATGGTGGACACCAAGGTCGGCCAGGGCCGCAAGGCCGATCCGGCCCGTGTGGCGCGCATCGGCTTCGACGCCATGCTCAAGGGCGAGGCGGATGTCGTCGCCGGCCTGAAGAACAAGCTGGAAGTGGCGATCAGCAAGGTGATGCCGGCCCAGGCGGTGGCGCAGATGCACCGCCGTCTCGCCGAGCCCAAGGGGCAGGCGTGAGGGAACGGCGAAACAGGAGCAGTGAAATGAGCAAGAAGTACATCGGTTCGTCCCAGGACAAGCAGGTCGGCCGCAGCGGCAAGCTGGAGAACGACACCAACAAGCTGGGCAAGGGCCAGGCGAGCCAGAGCAACGAAGGACGGCGCACGCCGCAGAGCCGCAACGACCGCGAAGACCATGTGGGCAGCAGCAACCAGCACAAGCTGCGCAGCGCCCCTGCCCGCGGGCACGTGGGCGGCCTGCCGCGCCAGGGCGGGCGCTGAGGCCGCAGCCTGCGCGAGGGCGACTACTTGCTGCGGGGCACGGGCGTCTGCAGCTCGCTGTACTCGAAGCACTGGCACAGCCCGAGCTGGCATCCCTGCGGGTGCCAGCGGCCATCGGCCAGCTTCACGAAGAACTGCTGCCCTCCGAGCAGGGAGCGCAGCACCGGATCGCAGCTTTCCAGCGTTGCGCGCGCGAGCCTGGCGACAACGATGCTGCCGGTGGCGAAGGGGTCCGTGAAGGTAGCGGTGGGCATGACGAGGCAGTCTCCTCATCGCATCAACGGCCCGCAGGCCCGCCAGTTGACAGTGGCGGCCCGCCGCGGCGGCAAAGCCGCGCGCGCCTGGTACGAAAGGGTTAGAGCTGCACGCCGATGCGGCGCGGGAACAGCTCGCGTTCGAGCAGCGCGAGCATGTTGGTCCAATCGCGGCGCGTGCTGTCCTGGATCGCGAAGGCGTGGCGGCTGTCGCCCAGTTCGTGCTTGACGACGACCTCGGACGTCTGCGGCGTGGTGCTCGCGATCTCCACCGTGACGCGCGTGCTCTCGTCCGAGAAGGCGAGCACGCTCACGTCGAACACCAGCCGGCGCGGGCGGGTGATTTCGACGTAGCGGCCGCTGTGGACCACGTTGAAGACGCTCTCGTCGCCCTCGGCGGCGTTGCGCCGCTCGATCACGGTGAAGGCGCCGCCCACCTCGGGCTGCAGTTCGCATTGCATGACCGTGCCGGCCCGGCTGCGAAACAGGAAACGGGAAGCCTGCCAGGGCGTGAGCCACGCATCGAACACCCTCTCCGCAGGGGCGCAATAGCGATGTGTCACGCTGACGACGACCTGACTGCTCATCCGTGGTTTATCCCTTGACAGGTATTTCCTGTCAAGCCTGTCAATCATGACAGGGGGTGCCTCAGCGTGTAATTTCTGGCAGTTCGATCTTGACTTCGAGCACTTCCAGGTTGTCCTGCCGCTCCACGTTCACCTTCAGGTGGGCCGGGTCGATCTTCACGTACTTGCCGATCACGGCCACCAGGTCGCGCTGCAGGGCCGGCAGGTAGTCGGGCGCGCCGCCGGGGCTGCGGCCGCTGCGCTCGTGCGCCAGGATGATCTGCAGCCGCTCCTTGGCGACGCTGGCCGTCCGCTTCTTCTCCCCGAGCAGGAGGGACAGCAGGCTCATGCCTTCCTCCCGCCGAACAGGCGCTTGAGGAAGCCGGCCTTCTCCGGATCGACAAAGCGCATGGGCCGGTCTTCGCCGAGGAAGCGGGCCACGACATCGAGGTAGGCCTCGCTCACGTCCGTGCCCTTCAGGTGCACGGCAGGCGTGCCCTGGTTGGAGGCCTGCAGCACCGCGTCGCTCTCCGGGATCACGCCGATCAGCGGGATGCGCAGGATGTCCTGGATGTCCTCCAGCGAGAGCATGTGGCCGGCGTCGACCCGGTTCGGGTTGTAGCGGGTGATCAGCAGGTGCTCCTTGACCGGCTCCTTGCCTTCGATGGCGCGCCGGGTCTTGCTGGCCAGCATGCCCAGGATGCGGTCGGAGTCGCGCACCGAGGAGACCTCGGGGTTGGTCACCACCAGCGCCTCGTCGGCGAAGTGCATCGCCATGAGCGCGCCGGTCTCGATGCCGGCCGGCGAATCGCACACGATGTATTCGAAGCTCATCGCGGCCAGGTCGTGCAGCACCTTCTCGACGCCCTCGCGCGTGAGGGCTTCCTTGTCGCGGGTCTGGCTGGCGGCCAGCACCGCGAGGTTGTCGTTGTGCTTGTCCTTGATCAGGGCCTGGTTGAGGGTGGCTTCGCCGTGGATCACGTTGACGAAGTCGTAGACCACGCGGCGCTCGCAGCCCATGATCAGGTCCAGGTTGCGCAGGCCGACGTCGAAGTCGATGACGGCCGTCTTGTGCCCGCGCAGGGCCAGGCCGCTGGCGAAGCTGGCGCTGGTGGTGGTCTTGCCGACCCCGCCCTTGCCGGAAGTGACGACGATGATCTTTGCCATTCAGGGATCCTCTACGGGTTCAGCGGCTGCATGACCAGCTTCTCGCCTTCGAGGCGGATCTGGGCCGGCTTGCCGCGCAGTGTGTCGGGCAGCGGGTGTTCGCTGGTGCGGTACACGCCGGCGATGGAGACCAGCTCGGGCTCCAGGCACAGCGTCAGAATGCGCGCCTGCGCATCGCCGCGGGCGCCGGCAATGGCCTTGCCGCGCAGCGGTGCATAGACATGGACATGGCCGTCGGCGATGACCTCGGCCCCCGCATTCACCATCGCCAGCACGACGACGTCGCGCCCGCGGGCATAGACCTGCTGGCCGGAGCGCAGCGGCTTGTCGATGACGAGGGCGGAGGTGGCAACCGGTGCGGGCGCCGGTGCGGGAAGCGCAGCCGCCTGGACTTCCTGCCTCTCCCGCTGGGAGACGGCAGGGGTGAGGGCATCCTGGGCGCTCGCCAGACCCGCCGACAGCGCCGCCTCCATCTGCCCCTGCGTCCCCCCCTTCACCGCCACCGGCATCACCCGATAGCGCTTGAGCAAGGCGACCAGCTGCACGAAGTCGACCGCGGACTCGCCCAGGGGCGCCAGGTCGATCACCAGCGGATCGTGGTCGAAGAACTCGGGGATCTCGCCGAACCTCGCTTGCAGCTCCTGCTCCAGCGAGGGCAGATCGGGCGACTTCAGCAGCAGCGCGACGAGGGGCAGGTTCGCGCTCTTGATCTCGAACGTGGCAGGCGTGCGGCCTGCGAGGGCAAGGGTCATTCCGGTGGGGCGGTAAAGCGCGCGCAGTTTAGCAGCGACGTGTAACGCTTCTGTTCCGAAGCGACGAGCGTGCAGGGCGCGTCCTACGCAGGCTGGTGCAGGCGGCGGGTGCGCGCCTGCGCAGTTGCGTCCCACACTGGAGGCATCCGCTCTCGGAAGGAGCCGCCATGCACTACCGCCACCACCTTCGCCACCATCCCACCCACTGGCTGGCCGTGGCCCTCGTCCTGCTGTTCGCGCTGATGGTCTTCGAGGCCCATGGCCAGCCGCCGAACCACGAGCTGAGCGCGAATGCCGGCGCCGTGTTCCAGGGCCGCCCCGCGATGGCAGGCGCGCAGGCCGGACTGGGCGCGCAGGCCGGGCCGCCGCAGGGCGGCATCGGCCTGCAGGGTTCCGACGGCGCCGGCCGCAACCTGCGCGCGCCCTGGGTGATCGAGCAGCAGACCAGTCCCCTGCCGCCGGTGGCCTGCGCCGACATCCCGCGCGTCTCAGCGGCGCAAGAGCCGCTGTGCCTGCCGCAGGTCGGCGACGAACGCTTCGAACGCCGGCTCGCGCTGCTCGGGATCACCGCGCAGCAGCGCGGAAGGATGTAGGGTCACCAGCACTTCGAGGCCGTCCGGCCGCGGCAGCCACTGGCCGCGGTGGGCCAGCACCGGCACGGCGCGCCCCAGCAGCGAGCGCGCCGCGCTCGCGCCCAGAGCCACCAGTGCCGTGGGCCTGACCAGCGCGATCTCGTCTTCCAGCCAGTGATGGCAGGCGGCGATCTCGCGCTGCGTCGGGCTCTTGTGGATGCGGCGCTTGCCGCGCAGCTCGAACTTGAAGTGCTTCACCGCGTTGGACACGAAGGTCTGCTCGCGCGGCAGCCCCGCCGCCTGAAGCGCCCGGGCCAGCAGCTTGCCGGCCGGGCCGACGAAGGGATGCCCCTGCAGGTCTTCCTGGTCGCCCGGTTGCTCGCCCACCAGCATCAGCGCGGGCTTGAGCCGCCCCTCGCCGATCACCGACTGGCCGGCGCTCTCGCCGATGGGGCATTCGCGGCAGGCCATGGTGGCGGCCTTGAGCTGGCCGAGCGACTGGATCCGCCGATCGGGCGCCGCCGGGCGCTCAGGCATGGGCGGGACGGTCGTACGGCGCGAACACGCGCTCGTAGCAGGCCAGCCACTGCGCCGCCGCGCCCTCGCCGGCGGGCAGCTCGGAGGCGGGCACACCGGGGCCGAACAGCAGCCGGCCTTCTTCGCAGCGCACGCTGCGCTCGGGCGTGAAGAGGACCCAGCGCGGCGCGGCGATGCGCTTGCACAGCCACGGCGCCGCCGCCTCGACCACATGGTGGGCCGGCTCGTAGCAGCCCACCTCCAGCGGCCGCCCATGGCCGTCGCGGATCGCCTGCAGGCGCAGGTTGGCCTTCATCTTGTGGATGTCGCGGCGCACCGCGTGCGCCATGTGCTGGGCCTGCAGCACGTCGGCATCGAGCGGGTCGTTGCGCAGCTGCGGCTCGTGCACCAGCCGCCAGAGCAGCCGGTACAGCAGCGAGAAGCGCTCCGGGTCGCGGTGCAGCACCACGAATTCGCACAGGCGGGTGAAGGACGCCGGCACGATGGCCGTGGCGGCGCGCGCGACGTTGCGCGGGCGGCTGGCCTGGGGCAGCTGCGGATCGGTGAACGGGTCGGCCGGCGGCTGCAGCTCCCACTGCACTTCCTCCGGTGGCACCTGCTGAGCCAGCAGATGCCCGACTTCGGCGCGGAAGCCCGCGAGATCGGTGCTGCCTGCGAGCTTCACTTGCATGTCGGATCCCGGTTGCATCGCCTACCTGTGTTGGTGCATGGCCGCCATTGTCGGCACGCTGCCTCGGCTTGGGGCATCACGGTATGCAGTTGCTTCATGCGTGGACCTCCCGTTTGCGGGTGCGCACCTCGGTGTTGAGGTACAGCAGGGCGCCGGCGACCAGCGGGGCGAGATAGAACAGCGCGCGGTAGGCGAGCAGGGCGCCGAGCAACTGGTGCTCGGGCACGCGGTGCGACAGCAGGGCGATGAAGACGGCCTCCGTCACGCCCAGGCCGGCCGGGATGTGCAGCATCACGCCGGCGATCGCGGCGATCAGCAGCACGGCCAGCGCCGTCGGATAGTCCACCTGTCCCTGCAGCAGCATCCAAGGTACGGCCGCCATCGTCGTCCAGTGCGTGCACGAGATGCCCAGCTGCGCGAAGGCCATGCGCAGCGTCGGCAGGTCGATGTCGTGGCCGCGGACCGTCCAGCAGCGCACGCGCGAGAAGCCGCACAGCGCCAGGTACACCACGGCCACGGCGAGCAGGCCCACGCCCACCAGGCGCAGCTCCTCGCTGTCCAGGCCCCAGCGTGGCGGCAGCGCCAGCGGAGCGATCGTGAACACCAGGCCGGCCAGCAGGATGTAGCCGATCCAGTTGGTGATCATCGACAGCGTGATGATCCGGGTGATGTTGCCGTAGCGCAGGCCGAGCCGCGAGTAGAGCCGGTAGCGCAGGCCGATGCCGCCCACCAGCGAGCCCAGATTGAGGTTGAAGGAATAGCAGATGAAGCTCACCAGCATCACCTTGCGCTTGGGAATGCGGTGGCCCGTGTAGTGGCGGCCCACCAGGTCCATCAGGCTGTAGACCAGGTGGCTCGCGGCGGCCAGGCCGAAGGCCTGCAGCAGCACGTCGCGCGGCGTCTCCAGCACGCTGGTGCGCACCTGCCCCCAGTCGACCGTGCGGGCATAGCGCACCAGCAGGAAGGCCAGCACCGAGAGGAAGGCGACGCCGAGCGCGCGCTTGACCCAGGGCCAGGACCAGTGGTGCCGCATCAGGCCTTCTCCTTCAGGCCGATCAAGGCGGCGGGGTCCAGCGGCTTGCCGCGGTCCGGCGCGGCGGGCAGCAGGCGCGGCACATGGCGCGGCAGCCAGGAAGCCCAGCGCGGGTAGCGGCGGGCGAAGTGGTAGGCCAGGAAGCTCTGCACCAGTGGCCAGCCCTTGAGCTCGCCGAGGTCTTGCGCCGTGATCTCGTTGCAGGCGGTGCGCATCAGCTTCTGCAGGTTGGCCGCCAGGATCTGCGTGAAGCCGCGGTCGCGCACGACGACGTTGGCCTCGAGGTTGAACATGAGGCTCATCGGGTCGAGGTTGCTCGAGCCCACCGTGCACCACGCGTCGTCCATCACGGCCACCTTGCCGTGCAGCGGCCGCTCGCAGTACTCGAAGATCTTGATGCCGGAGCGCAGCAGGCGGTGGTACAGCATGCCGGTGGCCGTCTTCACGAACGCCATGTCGGGCTGGCCCTGCAGGATCAGGCGCACGTCGACGCCGCGGCGGGCCGCCCGCTTCAGTTCCTTGATGAAGCGGTAGCCGGGGAAGAAGTAGGCGTTGGCGATCACAATGCGCTTCTTGGCCGCGCGGATGGCGATGCGGTAGTGCCGCTCGATGTCGTCCATGTGCAGGCGGTTGTCGCGCACCACGAAGATGGCCTCGGCCGTGCCGGCCAGCGGCAGCTGCCCGGGGGTGGCGCGCCACTGCTTGCGCCAGCGCCACCACTGGCGCTTCTCGCGCTGGTGGCGCTGGCCCTCCGCCAGCGCCCTGTGGCAGAAGCGGTGGATCTCGGCCACCAGCGGGCCGCGGATCTCCACCGCGTAGTCCTGCTTGGCCTCGGGGCCGAAGTCGGCCAGGTGGTCGGCCGAATAGTTGATGCCGCCCACGAACGCGACTTCGCGGTCCACCACCACGATCTTGCGGTGCATGCGGCGCAGCAGGTGCGGCCGCAGGCCGAACGGGCGCGGGCCCGGGTTGAAGGAGTGGATGCGCACGCCGGCCGCGCGCAGCGCGCCGAGGAAGTGCGCCGACAGGTCGGGCGAGCCCCAGTCGTCGATGGTGACGTCCACCTGGGCGCCGCGCCGCGCGGCCGCGATCAGCGCCTCCTGCAGCTGCAGGCCGACCTTGTCCTCGAACAGGATGAAGGTCTCGACGATCACCTCGCGCTTGGCGTTGGCGATGCAGGCGAACACGCGCGGAAAGAACTCCTCGCCGTTTTCCAGCAGCTCGAAGTGGTTGCCCGGGATCCAGCGGCGCTCCATGGGACCTTTCACAGGTGGATCTCGGCCACCAGGGGCGCATGGTCCGAAAGGTGCGACCAGGGCCGGCGCGGCAGCACCACCGGCAGGTGCACCGAGCAGTTGCGCACGTAGATGCGGTCCAGCGACAGCACCGGGAAGATCGAGGGAAAGGTCTTGGCGGGCTCGCCGTAGGCGGTGACGAAGATCTCGCGCAGGCCGGCCTCGCGCCACAGCACGTCGTTGGCGCGCCGGCGCCAGTCGTTGAAGTCGCCGGCCACGATCAGCGGCGCGTCGGGCGGCATCTCGGTGTGGGTGATCTGGCACAGCAGGTCCAGCTGCTGCTGGCGGTGCACCTCGGCCAGGCCCAGGTGCACGCAGATCGCGTGGACCTGCTTCTCGTAGCCCGCCACCTCCAGCACGCAGTGCAGCAGGCCGCGCCGCTCGGGCCCGGAGATCGACACGTCGTGGTTCTCGTAGTGCACGATCCTGAACTTCGACATCACGGCGTTGCCGTGGTGGCCCTTGGGATAGACGGCGTTGCGGCCGTAGGCGTGCTGCGGCCAGATCTCGTCGGCGAGGAACTCGTAGGGCGGCGCCTCCGGCCAGTCGGCGATCTTGCGGCTGTGCCCCTCGTGCGTGCCCAGCACCTCCTGCATGAAGACCACGTCGGCGCCGATCTTGCGGATCGCGTCGCGCAGCTCCGGCAATATGAACTTGCGGTTGAAGGTCGTGAAGCCCTTGTGGATGTTCACCGTCATCACGGTGAGCTGCGGGGGCTTCGGTTCCTGGGGCACGTCGCTCATGTCCATGGGCGCTCGTTCATGGTCTTGTTGGGGGAAGGACTTTTGTAAGCGCGTAGCTGGAGCGCAGAAGTAGGACGGCAGGCCAAGTCTTTGTGGCGGCCGGCGGGTTCGCCTGTCGCGCCGGGGCGATCCCCGCGCGCGCGGCTGCGTGTAGGATCGAACACCGATGAAAACTACAACGATGCTGCTGGCCAGTGCTGCCGTGCTGGCTGCCGCGGGGCCGGCGCGGGCCGTCGATTTCAGGCCCGATGGCGTTTCGGCGCACGTGGGCGTCGGCAAGCACGCAACGCAGATGGCCGGCGTGGGCGTGATCTGGGATTGGGACTTCGAGCGCCTGCGCCGGGCCGAACTCACCGCCCACACCGAGCTGATGGTCAACCGCTGGCGTTACGGCGCCGCGGCTGGCGGCCGCGACGAGCTCACGCAGCTGGTGCTGCTGCCCTCGCTGCGCATGCGGCTGGGCCGGGGGGCCTCGCCCTGGTTCATTTCCCTGGGGATCGGGGCCAGCTGGTTCGACCGCGATTTCGAGACGCCGCGCAAGCGCTTCAGCACGCGCTGGAACTTCTACGACGTGCTGGGTGTGGGCTACAGCTTCGGCGGCGCCGCGGGTGCGCACGAGCTGGGCCTGCGCTGGAACCACGTCTCCAACGGCGGCATCCGCAATCCCAATCCGGGCCAGGACTTCCTGCAACTGCGCTACGTGCGCCGCTTCTGAGCGCCGGGCGGTGCCGGCCCGCCGCCGGCGCGGCACGTCCTACGCTCGCTGTCACCCCGCGCCGATACGGCCGGGGTGGGGCCGCTCCAAACTGGATCAGACGCATCCCGGTGCAATGCCGGGCATTCCTACACACTGATCAGTACGGAGCAATTCGATGAAAAAGACCTCTCTGACACGAGCCCTGTTCGTCGCCGGCGTGATGGCCGTGGCCGGCGGCATGGCACAGGCGGACGCCATCTTCTATCCGGACGGCACCCACGTCGAACTGGGCGAGAACGCCGTCGAGAACGGCCTGGCCAATGCGGTGCTGGCGCGCAGCAGCACCACGGCGCCGAGCCAGGACGAGCTGCTGGCCCTGGGCGTGCTGGCCGACCAGAACAGCAACACGATGCTCGCTTCGAGCGAGACGGTGGACACCACGGCGCTGGGCGCCGGCCCGGCCGTCATGACGCCGCGCACCACCACCACGACGGTCACAACCACCATGCCGGTGTACGTGTTCCCCAACATCAACTTCGACCGCAGCACCGTGCTGGCCGACCCGCACCCGGTCGTCTCGCAGGCGCCGATCGTCGACGTGGAGCGCACCGCCGTGGCGCCGGTGGTGGTCGACACGACCGCGCTGGGCGCGGGCCCGGCCTTCGGCACTAGCACCTGGTACGGGCCGAGCACGGTCTACATCGACTCCAACCGGGACGGCGTCGCTGCCAGCCAGGACAGCTGCGCCGGCACCACGCCGTGCGGCTACCTCCCGGGCTGATGGTCCCGGCAGGCATGAAAAAGCCCGGCTCGGCCGGGCTTTTTGCTGTTAGCGCGAAGAAGCGCGGATCAGCCGTGGTGGTGGCGGTGCCCGAAGTGGCCCCACTTGTGGCCGTGCAAGCCGCGGGCGAAGCGCAGGCCTTCCTGGTCGAACACCTTCTGTTGCTCGGGGCTGAGCTGGGCGTAGAAGGTCTTGGTGGCGTCCAGGCGCTTGTCCATTTCGGCGCCGCGCTGCGCCCGCAGGGCCTTGATGCGGTCGATGCGCTCGGGCGTGGTCATGCTCTTGAACGCCGCGCGGTCGGGGCGTTGCAGCGGCTGCGTCGGCTTCAGGGCCGTGGTCCAGGTCTCCCAGGCGCTTTCCTGGCCGCGGGTGATCTGCAGCTTGTCCTTCAGCGCGCCGAAGCGCTTGGCCATGCGCTCTTCCATGCGGGCGCGAAAGCGCTCCATGCGCGCCGGGTCCATGCGGTGCTCGCCTTGCATCATCCGCGGGGCGGACTGGCTGGCGGGCGGCGCGGGCGGGGTCTGCGTCTGGGCGACGGCTGCGAGGGCCAGGCTGGCCAGCAGGCCGGCGGTCAGCAGGTGGCGGTGCAGCGATTTCATGGCGATCCTTTCGTTGAACTGGCGGGCGTGCTTGCCCGTTGCCCTGCAGTCTGGACAGTGGATGTGTCCCGGCCATCGCCCCGCCGTTGCGGCTGTGTAAAGAAGGCCCGGCTTCGCGCTATTCTGGGTGTGTACAAGCAGGGTCGACCCGGTCCTACGGGAAGCGTCCATCGGGGGTGACGCCACGCACGGCCGGGCAGGTTGACAGTGGCTTTCGACGAGATCGCTTTCAACCAGATCGCTTGAAGGAGTACACCATGAGGTACCAGGCTTTCGTGCGAGCGGCGGCCGGAGTACTGGCTACCGCCCTCTTTGGCGCCGGCGCGGCGCTGGCCCAGACGACGGCGCCGGAGCCGCAGGTCATGACCGATGCCGCCCCGCTGCCGGCGACGGAGCGGGCCAGTTCGGGCGCCGTGATCCTGATGGACGAGCCGGTGCTCGCGCAGCGCGAGGCGATGGCCGCCGCGCAGGAGCGGTCGGCAGTCGATACCCGCGCCCTGGGCGCGGGGCCGGCGCGGATCCTGCGCGAGGTGCAGACCAAGGAAGACATTGAGCTGCAGCGGGCGCTGGACGAGGCGCTGCGGCGCGATCAGCAGACGCCCAAGTAGGGCGTGAACAGGTGACGCAATCGCTGGGCTTCGCGCTGGCGCGGCTCAGCGCCAGGCTATGCGTCGGCTGTGGGCTGTTGGCAGGCTGACGCTGGAGCGAAGCGAGAGCCCGGCACGACTCACCGCGCCAACTCCTCGAGAATCGGGCACTCCGGCCTGTCGTCTCCGTGGCAGCAATGAATGAGGTGCTGCAGCGTGCGCTGCATCTCCTGCATGTGGGCGATCCGCTGGGCCAGGTCTTCGGCATGCTTCTGCGCGACCTTGCGCACGCTGGCGCTGGTGCGGCGCCGGTTCTGCCACAGGCCCACCAGCTCGCCGATCTCCTCCATCGAGAAGCCCAACTCGCGCGAGCGCTTGATGAAGCGCAGCGTGTGCACGTCGGCCTCGCCGTACTGCCGGTAGCCGCTGTCGGTGCGCGCCACCCGCGGCAGCAGGCCCAGGCCCTCGTAGTGCCGCACCATCTTGGCCGACACGCCGGACAGGCGCGCCGCCTCGCCGATGGCCACCGGCCAGCCGACGCCGATCGCATCGCGCTTCAAGCGGCGACCTTGTAGCCCTCTTCCTCGATGGCGCGGGCGATCGCCCCGCGGTCCTGCTGCGACTGGACCTCGACCTTGCCGCTGGGCAGGTCGATCTTCACCTCGGCCTGCGGGTCGAGCGACTTCACGGCTTCGGTGACGGCGCCGACGCAGTGGCCGCAAGTCATGCCGGTGACCTGGAAGGTCTGGTTCATGGGTTTCCTTTCCTCTGGAGTGACGATAGGGGACGAAGCTTGAACCTTTCCACCATGGTAAGGTCAATCGGGCAGGCGCTTGACCCCGCACCGCGCTGGGTTGATCGGCGTCAAGGCTTGACCCTCCCATCATGGCAAGGTCGATCATGGCCGCCATGGACAGTTCCACCACCACCCTCGACCTCGGCGTTGCCGGCATGACCTGCGCGTCCTGCGTGGCGCGCGTCGAGCGGGCCCTGAAGAAAGTGCCCGGCGTCACCGACGCGACCGTCAACCTGGCCACCGAATCGGCCCGGGTGAGCTTCGCGCCTTCCGGGCAGATGGAGGCGCAGATCCGCCGCGCCGTGCGCAACGCGGGCTACGAGCCGCGCGCGCTGGCAGACCGGCCGCAGGAGGACCTGTCGCCCTGGGCCGGGTTCGCGCCGGTGGCGATCGGCCTGGTGCTGTCGCTGCCGCTGGTCGTTCCCATGCTGGGCGATCCGTTCGGGCTGCACTGGATGCTGCCGGCCTGGCTGCAGTTCGCGCTGGCCACGCCGGTGCAGTTCGTGCTGGGCGCGCGCTTCTACCGCGCCGGCTGGCACGCACTGAAGGCGGGCACCGGCAACATGGACCTGCTGGTGGCCATCGGCACCAGCGCCGGCTGGGGCCTGTCGACCTGGCTGTGGCTGGTGCAGGGCCACGAGCACCTGTACTACGAGGCCTCCGCCGTGGTCGTCACGCTGGTGCTGCTGGGCAAGTGGCTGGAAGCGCGCGCCAAGCGCCAGACCACCACGGCGATCCGGGCGCTGCAGGCGCTGCGGCCGGAGACGGCGCACGTGATCGTCAAGGGCGGCCAGGAAGCCGACCTGCCGCTGGCCGAAGTGATGCGGGGCGACCAGCTGGTGGTGCGCCCGGGCGAGCGGGTGCCGGCCGACGGCCTGCTGGAACAGGGCGAGACCCAGGTCGACGAATCCATGCTCACCGGCGAGCCGCTGCCCGTGGCCAAGGGCGTGGGCGGGCGCGTCACCGGCGGCAGCATCAACGGCGAAGGCCGCTTCGTGATGCGCGCCACCGCGGTGGGCAGCGAGAGCGTGCTGGCGCAGATCATCCGCCTGGTCGAGGACGCGCAGGCCGGCAAGGCGCCGATCCAGCGGCTGGTGGACCAGGTCTCGGCGGTGTTCGTGCCGGTGGTGCTGCTGATCGCGGCGGTGACGCTGGCCGGCTGGCTGCTCGCCGGCGCGGGCATCGAGCAGGCCCTGATCCCTGCGGTGGCGGTGCTGGTGATCGCCTGCCCGTGCGCGCTGGGGCTGGCGACGCCGGCGGCGATCATGGCCGGCACCGGCGTGGCGGCGCGGCAAGGCATCCTGATCAAGGATGCGCAGGCGCTGGAGCTGGCGCACCGCGTCGACACGATCGCCTTCGACAAGACCGGCACGCTCACCGTCGGCCAGCCGCGGCTGGTGGCCTTCGTGGCCGCGCCGGGCGTGGACGAATCGCAGCAGCTCGCCGCCGCGGCCAGCCTGCAAAGCGGCAGCGAGCATCCGCTGGCGCGCGCGGTGGTCGCTGCGGCGCGCGAGCGCGGGCTGGGCGTGGCAGCGCCCCAGGAGGTGCGGGCCGTCGCCGGGCGCGGCACCGAAGGCTCGGTGGGCGGCCGCGCCTTCCTGATCGGCAGCCTGCGCTGGCTGGAGGAACTCGGCGTGCCGCTGGCCGCGCTCGAGGCCGAGGTGCGGCGGCTGCAGGGCGAAGGCGCGACGCTGTCCGCGCTGCTGGAACGCAGCGGCGAGCGGCTGCAGCTGCGCGCGCTGATGGCCTTCGCCGACGCAGCCAAGCCGGGCGCGGCCGAGGCGCTGCAGCGCCTGCGCGCGCGCGGGCTGCGGCTGGTGATGATCTCCGGCGACAACCGGGCCGCCGCGCAGGCGATGGCGCAGCGCCTGGGCCTGCGCGAGGAGGAGGTCCAGGCCGAGGTGCTGCCCGGCGACAAGGCAGCCCGCGTGGCCGCCCTGCGCGAGGGCGGGCACGTGGTGGCGATGGTGGGCGACGGCGTCAACGACGCGCCCGCGCTCGCTGCCGCCGACGTGGGCATCGCGATGGGCACCGGCACCGACGTGGCGATGCACGCGGCCGGCGTGACGCTGATGCGCGGCGACGTGGGCCTGGTGGCCGGCGCGCTCGACATCTCGCGCCGCACCGTGCGCAAGATCCGGCAGAACCTGTTCTGGGCCTTCGCGTACAACGTGGCGGGCATCCCGCTGGCGGCGCTGGGCTACCTCGATCCGGTGGTGGCGGGGGCGGCGATGGCCTTGTCGAGCGTGAGCGTGCTGAGCAACGCGCTGCTGCTGAAGCGCTGGCGCATCGCTGGGCTGCCTCAGGTGCGGCAGACGCCTGCAGCGGAGACTGCGCGCAGCGCCAGCCTGGCCTGACGGCGCCCGCACGAGCCTGCCGGCGCAGCCGGCACTCGGCGTGGTCCGAAGGCGCCCGCGGCCGGTTGACGTGGATCAACGGGGGCCGGAGGGTCGCATGCGAACCTGAGCGCAGGAGAGCCGCGCCCCATGTCCCGACCCGCCCTGCAAATCATCCGCGACGAGCATGCCGCCGTCGCGGCCGTCCTGCGTTCGCTGCTGCAGATGATCGAGCGCAGCCCGGACGACCAGTCCGAGCGCTTCTTCGACGTGATGCGCGCCATGCTGTTCTACATCGACGAGTTCCCCGAGCGGCGCCACCACCCGAAGGAATCGGACCTGCTGTTCCCCAAGGTCGCCCGCGTGGCGCCGCAGCTGATGCCGGTGATCCAGCGGCTGGAGGACGACCACCTGCAGGGCGAAGGCCGCGTGCGCGAACTGCAGCACCTGCTGCTCGGGTGGGAACTGCTCGGCGACAGCCGGCGCGAAGGCTTCGTGCAGGCCGTGCGCGAGTACGTGGAGTTCTACCTCTCGCACATGCGCATCGAGGAGACCGAGATCCTGCCGGCGGCGGTGAAGCTGCTGTCGGACGCCGAGTGGGCCCAGCTGGACGAGGCCTTCCAGCAGCAGCGCGACCCGATCGCCACCGGCCGCCACGACCCGGTCTACGACCGGCTGTTCACGCGCATCGTGATGAAGACGCCGGCGCCGATCGGCGTCGGGCCGGCGCTCTGAAGGTCCCTGCTCCCTCCCGTTCTGGGGAGGGCGGCGGGGCGCTCCCCGCTTACTTCAGCGCCGGGTAGTCCGTGTAGCCCTTCGCGCCGCCGCCATACAGCGTGGCCTTGTCCAGGTCGGCCAGCGGCGCGTTGGCGCGCAGCCGCTCCACCAGGTCGGGGTTGGAGATGAAGGCCCGGCCGAACGCGACCAGGTCGGCGCCATGTTCCAGCGCCTGCTCCGCCAGCCGGCGGTCGTAGCCGTTGTTCACCATCCAGGCGCCCTTGGCGCCCGCTTCGCGCCAGGCGCGCTGCAGCGCCGCGTAGTCGAAAGGCCGGCCGTCGACCTCGCGCGGGCCGCCGGTGGCTCCTTCGATCACGTGCACATAGGCCAGGCCCATCTTGGCGAGCTCGCGCACCACGAGGTCGAACAGCGGCTGCGGATCGGCGTCGACGATGTCGTTGGCGGGCGTCACCGGCGAGAGGCGCACACCGACGCGGTCGGCGCCGACCTCTTCGGCCACCACGCGCATCACCTCCAGCAGCAGGCGGGCACGGTTGGCCATCGAGCCGCCGTAGTCGTCGCGCCGCTGGTTGGTGCCGGTCTTGAGGAACTGGTCCAGCAGGTAGCCGTTGGCGCCGTGCACCTCGACGCCGTCGAAGCCGGCGCTGGCCACGGCATGGCGGGCCGCGTGCCGGAAGTCCTGCACGATGCCGGGCAGCTCGCCGGCGTCGAGCGCGCGCGGCTCGGAGGTGGGAACGAAGCCGCCGTTGAGCCAGGTCTTGGTCCTGGCGGTGAGCGCCGACGGCGCCACCGGCTTGCCGCCATTGGCTTGCAGGTCCACGTGCGAGACGCGGCCCACGTGCCACAGCTGGCAGTAGATGCGGCCGCCCTCGGCGTGCACCGCGTCGGTGACGCGCTTCCAGGCATCGAGCTGCTCGGTGCCGTACAGGCCCGGCACGTCGGCATAGCCCTGGCCCTGCTGGGTGATGGCCGTGGCCTCGCTGATGATCAGCCCGGCGCAGGCGCGCTGGGCGTAGTACTGCGCCATGAGGGGCGTGGGGATGGCCTGCGGCGCGCGGTTGCGCGTCAGCGGTGCCATGACGATGCGGTTGGGCAGTTGCAGCCTTCCGAGCTGCACAGGTTCGAACAGGGATTTCATGCTGGTTGGTGGCGCAAACGAAACCGGCGTTCGTGGGAGAACGCCGGGGTTGAGGAAAGGGCGCAATCGCTGGGGTTTTGCTTCGCTCCACCGCGAGCTTGCGGCGGCAGAGCCGGGCGGGTTCGGCAGGCTGGCCTCGAGCTGCGAGGCACGTCCGGGCGCCGCAAGCGCGCAGTCCCGGGCGGCAGCCTGGGACTGCCCAGCGCTCATCACGCCATCAGACGAGCTTCTCGACCTTCAGCGCCTCCTGCACCGCCGGCCGTGCCTCCACCCGCGCGTTGTGCGCCGTGAGGTTCTTGAACTTCGAGATGTCGATGTTCATCGGCTTGGTCCAGCGCGTCACCACGTACAGATAGGCGTCCGCCACCGTGAAGTGGTCGCCCATCACGTAATCCTTGCCTTCGAGCTGGCGGTCGACGAACTCGAAGCGGCTTGCCAGCTTGTCGCGGAACATGGGCTTGGCGTCTTCCGGCGTGGTGGGCATGAACAGCGGCGAGAAGGTCTTGTGGATCTCGGTGCCGATGAAGGTCAGCCACTCCTGCAGGCGGTAGCGGGGCAGGGTGCCGTTGGCCGGCGCGAGGTTCTTGTTGGCGGCCTGGTCGGCGATGTACTGCACGATGGCCGGGCCTTCGCGCAGGCGGGTGCCGTCATCGAGTTCCAGCATCGGCACGTAGCCGAGCGGGTTGATGCCGTAGTAATCCGTGCCGTCCGCCAGCTTGTGCGACTTGGTGGAAGCCAGCACCGGCTCGAAGGCGAGGCCCGCTTCGCGCAGGACGATGTGGGGGGAGAGGGAACAGGCGCCGGGGGAGTAATAGAGCTTCATTCGGGTTTCTTCCTTTGCTCTCGGTGGTGGGACGGATGCGTGAAGAAATCGATGCTAGCCAGAAAGCGGAAGCCGTGCACGCCTTGGGGCCGCGACCGGGCTTGGCCACAATGGACGGATGGCCAAGTTCCTCAAATGGGCGGCGATCCTGCTTGCCGCTTTCGTGCTCCTGCTGGTCGGCGTCGCCGTGGCGCTGCAGAACTGGCTGCGCACCGACGACTTCCGCCAGCGGGTGGAGCAGCAGGCCGGCGCCGCGCTGGGCGTGCCGCTGCGCCTGGGCCGGCTGTCGGTGGACCTGTGGCCGCTGCCCGCCGTGGCGGCCGACGACGTGCAGCTGCTGACGCGCCCGGCGCTGACCGTGGGCCGGGTCGAACTGCGCCCGGTGTGGAGCGGCCTGCTGGAACGGCGGCTGGAGATCGCCACGCTGGTGGTGCGCCAGGCGGTGCTGCCGCAGGCGGGCATCGCCGCGCTGGGCAATGCGATGCAGAAGAAGGAGAAGGCGGCGCCGAAGCCCGCGGCCCCGGCGTCGCAGGGCGAGGGCCCGTCCTTCGTGGCCTTCCCCCGGCGCGCGTTGCTGGACGAGATCTCCTGGATCGACGGCAAGGGCCAGCGCATGACGGTGCATGCGGAGGCCGACCTCGGCGACGACGGCATGCTGGAGCGCGCCTCCTTCAAGATCCTGCACGGGCGCTTCGCCGGCACCCAGGGCTCCATCGAGCGCCAGGGCGAGCAGTGGCCGCTGCGGGTGGACATCGGCGGCGGCCGCATCATGGGCGCGCTGCGGCTGGTGGCGGGCAAGGCGGCCGGCACGCAGGTGCTGCAGGGGCAGTTCAACACCGACGATGTGGAAGTGTCGGCGCTCACCGCGCCCAGCAAGGTGCTGACCGGCAAGCTGCAGGCGCAGACCAGCATCCGCTCCGAGTTCCGCGAGATCGGCCACGTGGCCGACACGATGAACACGCAGACCCGCTTCACCGTGCGCGACGCGCTGGTGGACGGCATCGACCTGCAGAAGGCGGTGCAGACCGTGGGCCTGAGCCGCGGCGGCAGCACCCGCCTGGACACGCTGGCCGGCCAGGTCAGCACCCAGGGCAAGTCGGTGCAACTGAGCAACCTGGTGGCGACCTCGGGTTCGCTGTCCGCCAGCGGCAACGTGGCGATCGCGCCGAGCAAGGCGCTGAGCGGGCGCGTCAACGTGGACCTCACCAGCACCAAGGGGGCGATCGGCGTGCCGCTGGTGGTGGGCGGCACCGTCGACGCTCCGAGCGTGACGCTCACGCGCGGCGCGCTGGTCGGCGCCGCCGTCGGCACGCTGATCGTGCCGGGCGCGGGCACCGCGGCCGGCGCCACCGCAGGCGACAAGATCGGCGAGACGCTGCGCGGCCTGTTCAAGTAGCGCGGCGCGCATTGTCGCCGGCCGGTGCCGGGCCGCGCCTGCGCGCATACGAGCGCTGCAGGCGGCGCATCGCCTGAGTGCAGCCTCAGGCAGGCCGGCCCTCAAGGCAGCTTCGCGTCCTACACGCCCGCTCCCGCCGCGCTGCTTAGGATGGGGCATCCCCGCTTCCTTCCAGCCGCATGCACCTGTCGACGGTCGAAACGGTTCTCGAATACCAGGTCCATTCGCCCACGCACCTGCGCTTCAACATCGAGGCGGCGTACTGGCCCACGCAGAAAGTCCTGGGCGAGCGGCTCACGATTTCCTCCGGCGTCGCCCCGCACAGCGCCGTCGACCGCAGCAGCGGCAACCGCTACATCCGCTTCGAGGCGAGCCCGGGACCCTTGAAGGTCGGCTACCAGGCCGAAGTGGAGGTGAACGCGCCCGAGCCCGATGCCGACCTGCGCGAAACGCCGGTCGCCGAAGTGCCGGACGAAATCTTCCCCTACCTGCTGGCCACGCGCTATTGCGAGTCGGACGTGCTGTGCGGCGAAGTGGTGCGCATGTTCGGCGGGCTGGCTCCGGGGATCGCGCGGGTGCACGCGCTGGTGGAGTGGATCCGCGAGCACGTGGCGTACAGGCCGGGCAGCACGCATTCGACCACCACGGCGCACGAGGTGTTCCAGCAGCGCGCCGGCGTCTGCCGCGATTTCGCGCACTTGGGCATCACCTTCTGTCGCGCGCTGAACATCCCGGCGCGCATCGTGGTGGGCTATGTCTGGTTCGACGAGCCGCCGCAGGATTTCCATGCGGTGTTCGAAGCCTGGCTCGGCGGCCGCTGGGTGCTGTTCGATCCGACCGGCATGGCGCCGGTGGACCGGCTGGTGCGCATCGGCACCGGTCGCGACGCCAAGGACGTGGCCTTCGCGACGACCTTCGGGCAGCTGCAGATGACGCGCAAGGAGGTGAGGGTGCTGGAGCACGACCCGCGGGTGGCACGCCTGGTCGTCGCCTGAATGCCGCCCGGCAGCCCTGGCTGGCTGCGCCTCTCCAGGGAAGTGAGCCAGCGCATCGCAGCTGCCGGGCGCTTTTGCGGCAGGCCAGGGACGGGGCACTCGCGTGCCCCTTGTCGTGGATGGATCAGTCGCCGTCCATCCTGGTAGATGATGACTTCGTTGGCGATCCATTGGCCCGGCACCCAGGCGGAGACGCCGTTGTGGATCTCGTAGTGGCCCCGCTACCCATCGGTAGCCTTCCCGCGGCGCCGGCGAGGGCGGCGACCCCGGCGGCCGCCGCCGGAGCGATCGCTGGTGGAACGTCCGGCGGCGCCTCGTGTTCCTGCTCAGCCCTCCGGCGCCGTGTCCCTTTCCAGCACGCGCAGCCATGCGAGTGCATCGTCCCGAGTGGTCCCGCACATCTCGGCAGACGGCCGCAGCCCGGAGCAGAACGCCGGGCGCTCGGGTCGTCCGAACAGGAGACACGAGTCGTCTTCGGCCAGCTGGACGCACCGTTCACCCGCACGCTTGCCGTTCGGCATGCCGGGGATGGGCGAGGTGATGGACGGTGCGACGCAGCAGGCGCCGCAGCCCGGCCTGCAGTTCATGTCATCTCCATGGCGGCAAGATTAGCGGCTTTCATCGCAGGGCGGCCTGGCGCCCTGCCGGCAGCCTTGCCGCCCCGCCGATAAAATCGCCCCCTTTCCCGATTGGCCCTCGTGCCCCTGCGCCCGGACCGGCGCTCCCTCCCATGCTTTATCCCGAAGAATTCGACGTCATCGTCGTCGGCGGCGGCCACGCCGGCACCGAAGCGGCCCTTGCCTGCGCGCGCATGGGCTGCCGCACCCTGCTGCTCACCCACAACATCGAGACGCTCGGCCAGATGAGCTGCAACCCCTCGATCGGCGGCATCGGCAAGGGCCACCTGGTCAAGGAGGTCGACGCGCTGGGCGGCGCCATGGCGATCGCGACCGACGAGGCCGGGATCCAGTTCCGCATCCTCAACTCCAGCAAGGGACCGGCCGTGCGCGCCACCCGGGCCCAGGCCGACCGCATCCTCTACAAGGCGGCGATCCGGCGGCGGCTGGAGAACCAGGCGAACCTGACGCTGTTCCAGCAAGCCGTCGATGACCTGCTGGTCGAGGGCGAGCGCGTGGTCGGGGCGGTGACGCAGATCGGGATCCGCTTTCGGGCCCGCGCCGTGGTGCTGACGGCGGGAACCTTCCTGGACGGGAAGATCCACGTCGGGCTGGAGAACTATGCGGCCGGGCGGGCAGGGGACCCGCCGGCCATTTCGCTGTCGGCCCGGCTGAAGGAGCTGAAGCTGCCGCAAGGGCGGCTGAAGACCGGGACGCCGCCGCGCATCGACGGCCGCACCATCGATTTCAGCCGCTGCGAGGAGCAAGCCGGCGATCTGGACCCGGTGCCGGTGTTCAGCTTCATGGGACGCTCGGAGCTGCACCCGCGGCAGGTGCCGTGCTGGATCACGCACACCAACGAGCGCACCCACGCGATCATCCGCTCCGGCTTTGACCGCAGCCCGATGTTCACCGGCCGCATCGAAGGCGTGGGGCCGCGCTACTGCCCGAGCGTCGAGGACAAGATCAACCGCTTCAAGGACAAGGACAGCCACCAGGTCTTCCTGGAGCCCGAAGGCCTGACGACCAACGAGTTCTACCCGAACGGAATCTCGACCAGCCTGCCCTTCGACATCCAGCTCGGACTGGTGCGCACGCTGCCGGGCCTGGAGCACGCGCACATCCTGCGGCCCGGCTATGCCATCGAATACGACTACTTCGATCCGCGCGGGCTGAAGTCCTCGTTCGAGACGCGCGCGATCGGCGGGCTGTTCTTCGCCGGCCAGATCAACGGCACCACCGGCTACGAGGAGGCGGCGGCGCAGGGCCTGTTCGCCGGCATCAATGCCGCGCTGCAGGTGAAGGGGCAGGGCGCCTGGCTGCCTTCGCGCGACCAGGCCTACCTGGGCGTCCTGGTCGACGACCTGATCACCAAGGGTGTGACCGAGCCGTACCGGATGTTCACCAGCCGCGCCGAGTTCCGGCTGCAGCTGCGCGAGGACAACGCCGACCTGCGCCTGACCGAGGATGGCCGGCGCCTGGGGTTGGTCGGGGACGCGCAGTGGGATGCGTTCTGCCGCAAGCGGGATGCTGTTTCACGTGAAACCGAGCGGCTGAAGTCCACCTGGGTGAATCCGAAGCTGCTGTCGGAAGCCGAGGCGGGGCGGGTGCTGGGCACGACCATCGACCACGAGTACAACCTCGGCGAGCTGCTGCGCCGGCCGGACGTGGCGTACGAATCCCTCGTTTCCATGGAGGGCGGGCGCTGGAAGAGCGAGGCTGTTTCACGTGAAACACTGGGCGAGCTCTATGCGCCCGTCGTGGAGCAGATCGAGATCGGCGCCAAGTACGCCGGCTACATCGAGCGGCAGAAGGAAGAAGTCCAGCGGGCCGCATCGTACGAGAACCTGAAGCTGCCTGCCGAGCTGGACTACATGCAGGTGGCGGCGCTGAGCATCGAAGTGCGGCAGAAGCTGAACAAGCACCGGCCGGAAACGCTGGGCCTGGCTTCGCGCATCTCGGGCGTGACCCCGGCGGCGATTTCGCTGTTGCTGGTGCATCTGAAGAAGAGCAAGTTCAAAGGGTTCGTGGACGCGGCGAGCCAGGTCCGCGGGCAGGCGGCGGCATGAGCACCGGGAGTGTTTGGCGGGGTCTGGCTGGCGCGGGATCTGTGGCACGCATCGCTGCGCTCGCGACTGCTGCCCCGGCGGGACCTGCTCTGAAGGCTGGCGTGATGAGAGTCCAAAGCTTCTCGCGTGCTGCTGAGGAGCGCTCCCACCCCAACCCTCCCCCGGAGGGGGAGGGAGTAAAGGCGGCAACGGAAACAAGGGCGCGTTCTCTTTCCAACTCTTCACCAGAGGGAGAGGGGGTAAAGGCGGCAACGGAAACATGGGTGCGTTCTCTTTCCAACTCTTCACCAGAGGGCGAGGGAGTAAAGGCCGCGACGGAAGCAACGGCGCGCTCTTCTCATTCCAACCTTTCCCCCGAGGGGGAGGAAGCGGGGCGGGGTTGTGGCGAGCTGGACCTCGGCGCGGGGATATTGGGCTTTTCTCCCTCCCCCTCCGGGGGAGGGTCGGGGCGGGGGCGCTCCGGTTGCCGCGCTGGCTCCGCCCCTATCGAGAAGACGAGCGCCCCCACCGCAACCCGCCCCCGAGGGGGGAGGGAGTAAAGCATGGCCACGCCGGAACAGAAGGCGCGGCTGCATGCGGCCGCGAAGGACCTCGGTCTCCACCTCACGGAGGAGCAAGCCACCCAGCTTCTCGCCTACTTGGACCTCCTTGCCAAGTGGAACAAGGTCTACAACCTGACCGCCGTCCGCGATCCGCAGGAGATGCTGGTGCAGCACCTGTTCGACAGCCTCGCCGTGGTCGAGCCGCTGAGGCGCCAGACCCAGGGCAGGGCGGCCCGCCTGCTGGATGTCGGCTCCGGCGCCGGCCTGCCCGGCGTGGTGGTCGCGGCCTGCTGCCCCGAGATCCAGGTGGAGTGCGTGGATGCCGTGGGCAAGAAGGCGGCCTTCATCCAGCAGGTTGCCGGGCAGCTGCGCTTGCCCAACCTGCGCGGCATCCACGATCGTGTCGAACACCTGCCCGGCAAGTACGACGTGATCAGCTCGCGCGCCTTTGCCGCGCTGCCGGACTTCGTTGCCTGGTCGGCCCACGCCCTGGAGGACCACGGCGCCTGGCTGGCGATGAAGGGCAAGGTCCCGGAAGCCGAGATCGCGGAGCTCCCGGCCGCCGTCGAAGTGTTTCACGTGGAACAACTGGCGGTCCCGGAACTGGCGGCCGAACGCTGCATCGTCTGGATGCGCAAGCGCCAGCGTGAGGAAAGCGCCACAGGTGCGGCCGAGGCCTGACGGTAAACTCAGCGCTCACCTGGAGGGGCCATGTTCGGCATTGCTGACTACGGCGCATTCGTCGCCGCGATCCTGATTTTCCTGGCCATCCCCGGCCCGGGAAACCTGGCCCTGATCACCTCGACCGGCAAAGGCGGCATCGCCGGTGGCCTGGGCGCCACCTTGGGCATCATCGCCGGCGACCAGGTGCTGATGTGGGCTGCCGTGGCCGGGCTGGCGACAGTGCTGCTGGCGTCGCCCGCGCTGTTCGGGGCCGTCCAGTGGGCCGGCGCCGCCTACCTCGCCTGGATGGGCTTGCGGATGCTGACGGCCAAGCCGGGCGCCAAGCCCATTCTGAACATCCAGCCGCGCCACTATTTCCGGCAGGCGGCCTTCATCACCTTGCTGAACCCCAAGGCCATCGTGTTCTACATGGCCTTCTTCCCGCTGTTCGTGGACCCGGCGCGCCACCCGAGCCTGGCCACCTTCGGCGTGATGGCCGCCACGATCGCGGTGCTGACCTTCGCGTATGGGCTGGCGGCCGTGCTGCTCACGCACTTTCTCGCCGAGCGCATGCGCGCCAACCCGGCGATCGGGCGGCTGCTGGCGAAGTTCGCCGGCCTCTGCCTGATCGGCTTCGGCGTGAAGCTGGCGGTCTCCAGGTAAAGAATGAACATGACCCTCCCCGCTCGCCCACTGCGTGTGGCCCTCCGCGCCCCGATCGGGCCGTCACTGCCCTGCGGGCGACCGGGCGGGCACTGAATGGCCAAGATCTTTTGCGTCGCCAACCAGAAGGGCGGCGTCGGCAAGACGACGACGGCGGTGAACCTCTCGGCCGGCCTGGCCAAGGTGGGCCAGCGCGTGCTGATGGTGGACCTCGATCCGCAAGGCAATGCCACCATGGGCTCGGGGGTGGACAAGCGCCAGCTGAAGCTGTCCGTCTACGACGTGCTGCTGGAGTCCGCCACCATCGCCGAAGCGCGCGTGCGCAGCGAGCGGCTGATCGAGGCCGGCTGCGCCTACGACGTGCTGGGTGCCAACCGCGACCTCGCCGGCGCCGAAGTGGAGCTGGTGGACGTCGAGCGTCGCGAGCGCCGCCTGAAGGAGGCGATCGCCCAGGTGGCCGGCGAGTACGACTTCGTGCTGATCGACTGCCCGCCCTCGCTGTCGATGCTCACGCTCAACGGCTTGTGCGCCGCCCATGGCGTGATCGTGCCGATGCAGTGCGAGTACTTCGCGCTCGAAGGCCTGTCGGACCTGGTGAACACGATCAAGCAGGTGCACGCCAACCTGAACCGCGACCTCGAGATCATCGGCCTGCTGCGCGTGATGTTCGATCCGCGCATCACCCTGCAGCAGCAGGTGAGCGACCAGCTCAAGGCGCACTTCGGCGACAAGGTATTCAACACCGTGATCCCGCGCAACGTGCGCCTGGCCGAAGCTCCCAGCTACGGCCTGCCGGGCGTGGCCTTCGATCCGTCGGCCCGCGGCAGCCAGGCCTTCGTCGAGTTCGCGAACGAGATGGTGGAGCGCATCGGAGGCCCCCGTCTTGCTGCCGCCGCGCGCCCGGCCGCGGCCGCCCCGCAGCCCGTGAGCCTCGGCGCCTTGCTACACAAAAAAGAGCAGTGAAACCAGGCAACGTGCTGACCCTGCCGGGTTGGGAAGGCAGTGGCCCGAGGCATTGGCAGACGCTGTGGGAACAGCGCCATGGCTACCGCCGCGTGGAGCAGCACGACTGGCTGCGGCCGCTGCGCGGCGACTGGATCGCGCGCCTGGAGGACGTGGTGCTGTCCTGCAGCGAGCCGGCCGTGCTGGTGGCGCACAGCCTCGGCTGCATCCTGGTGGCGGCCTGGGCCGCGCACTCGCGCAACACGCACCGGGTGAAGGCGGCGCTGCTGGTCGCCCCCGGCGACGTGGAGCGGCCGGAGGTGCGCGAACAGCTGCCCTCGTGGTCGCCGATCGAATTGCGGGCGCTGCCTTTCCCGGGCGTGCTGCTCGCGAGCCGCGACGATCCCTACTGCGAGTTCGAGCGCGCGCGCCTGTTCGCGCACGCCTGGAACGCGCAGTTCATGGACTACGGCGACTGCGGCCACATCAACGCGGAGTCGGGGCTGGCGAGCTGGCCGGAAGGCCACGTGCTGCTGCAGGACCTGATGAAAGACTGAACGCGCCGGCCCGGCCGGCATCGTCGCGCGGATGCGCGCAGGAACAGGTGAATGTGATGGTGACGAAAAAACCCAAGGGCCTGGGCCGCGGCCTCGAGGCGCTGCTCGGACCGAAGGTGCAGGAGGGCGCCCCCGGCGCCGGCGCGGACACGGCAGGCAGCAGCGCGGGAACGCCGATGTCGATGCTGCTGGCCGACATGGTGCCCGGCATGTACCAGCCGCGCACGCGCATGGACGAGGGCGCGCTCTACGAGCTGGCCGAGTCGATCAAGGCGCAGGGCATCATGCAGCCGATCCTGGTGCGCCGGCTCGCCGAAGGCGAGAACGCCGGCCGCTACGAGATCATCGCCGGCGAGCGCCGTTTCCGTGCCGCGCGCCTGGCGGGCCTGGACAGCGTGCCGGTGCTGGTGCGCGACGTGCCGGACGAGTCCGCCGCGGCGATGGCGCTGATCGAGAACATCCAGCGCGAGGACCTCAACCCGCTCGAAGAGGCGCAGGGCCTGCAGCGCCTGATCAAGGACTTCGGCCTGACACACGAACAGGCCGCGCAGGCCGTCGGCCGCTCGCGCAGCGCCGCGTCCAACCTGCTGCGCCTGCTGAACCTGGCCGACCCCGTGCAGACCATGCTGATGGCGGGCGACATCGACATGGGCCATGCGCGCGCGCTGCTGGCGCTGGAGCGCGCCGCGCAGATCACGGCGGCCAACCAGATCGCGCAGCGCAAGCTGTCGGTGCGCGAGGCCGAGAGCCTGGTGAAGAAGATCGGCGCCGAGTTCAGCCTGGTCTCGCCGAAACCGAAGAAGGAGAAGTCGCGCGACCTGCGGCGGGTGGAGGAGGAGTTGTCGGACCTGCTCACCGCCGAAGTGGAAGTGCGCGTGAAGAGGCGCGTGAAGCGCCACGGCCGCGTCGAGGAGCTGGGCGAACTCGCGATCTCCTTCGGCTCGCTCGACGAGCTCAACGGCCTGATCGACCGCCTGCGCGGTTGAGTTTTCTTTCGGCCTCGCCCGCTGGGGGAGGCCGGGGTGGAGGCGCTCCGGCGCCGCCCCACGGGGCCGCGCGCAACGCCCGCCGCGCCACGCTTGCGATCCTTGACGCACGTCATTCCGCTTCCCGGCCGCGCGCGTAGATTGAGTACCGGGGCTTTTTCCCATGCGACTCGAGGAGCAGTGATGGCTACGCCAGCTGGAACATCCGCGCTGCGGGCGACCGTGCCCGCGATCGTCGCACTCTCGGCACTCGCGCTCGGTTCGTCCGCCATCGGTGCCCAGAAGATGCGCGAGGGCAAGCAGGTCGTCGAATCCGTCTGCGCGGCCTGCCACCTGCAGGGCAAGGACAACGCGCCGAAGATCGGCGACCGCGCGGCATGGACGCCGCGCTTTTCCAAGGGCCTCGACGTGCTGGTCGATGCCGCCGTCAACGGCCACGGCGGCATGCCTTCGCGCGGCGGCCTGCCGCAGCTGGAGCGGGAGGAACTGCGTGCGGCCGTGCTCTACATGTTCAATTACGGCCTGCCGCCGGTGACGCCGCCGCCCGAGGTGGCGAAGGCCGATCCGCGCCACAAGCAGGTCGCGGGCACCGACATCTTCTTCGGCGCGATGGCGGCCGATGCGCTGCGCTCCACGGGGCTGACCAAGGTGAGCGTGCCTTCCGGCAAGGGCTATTACCACCTGAACATCTCGCTGGCCGATCAGAAGACCGGCGTGCAGGTGAAGGACGCGAAGGTGACGCTGCGCGTCTCCGACGGGATGTCCGAGCAGAGCAGAGCGCTGACGCCGGTGGTGGCGAACAACGCGGTGAGCTACGGCGAGTTCTTCCAGCTCACGAGCGGCGGCGCGTACCACATCCAGGCCGAAGTGACGCGGCCCGGGCTGCAGAAGGCGATCGTGACGAGCTTCGAGTTCAGGGTGCCTTGATGGAACTGATTGGGTAGTGGGTGGGGGAAAGGGAAACCGCGCCTTCGGGCGCGGTTTCTTCTTGGGCAAGGACGATCAGGGGCGCGTCAGTGCGGCGAGCGCCCGCAGGTCCTTCGCCGTGCCCAGCCCCCAGCAGGCCTCGATCAGCCGGCGGGTCTGCGCCGCGCCGATCACCGGCTCGGCGAGCTGGGTGAACTTCGCCTCCAGCATGCTGTCCGTCATCGGGCGCTGCAGCGAGCCGATCGCGTGTTGCACGAAAACGTGCACCTTGCGACCGTCGGTGAGGTACGCGGTAACGTCGGCGCCGGCCTCGTGGATCGTGTTGTCGACGGTGGCCACCACCTTGCGGCGCAGCGCCACCATGTCGGGGCGGTTCACGATCGCGTCGTCGTACTCCGACTCGCCGGCGCGGCCGAAGACCAGGCCGGCGGCGCAGCCGTGGTAGACGCTGAACTTGCCCTGCAGGCCGTCGGCCGGCTCCTTCTTGCCCGTGAGCTCCAGCACCAGCGAGTGCACCTTCAGCTCGATGCGCTCCACCTGCTCGGCGCGCACGCCCTGTTCGCGCAACTGCACGCAGGCATCGATGCTCGGATGGATCACGATGCCGCAGGCAAAGGGCTTGTAGCTGTTGAAGGAGATCTCGAAGCGCCGGCCCAGTTCGTCGGTCGCCTCGTTCCACGCCGTCTTGGTGGACACCACCTGGGCCCAGCCGCGCGGTGCTTCGATCGCACGCGGCGAGGCCGTGAAGCCCTTGGCCGCCAGCAAAGCGGCGGTGAGGCCGGCGCGGGCCGCGCCGCCGGGGTGGAAGGGCTTGGTCATGGTGCCGAACTGCTCGCGCAGGCCGATCGGCTGCGAGGCCGCGATGCCCAGCGCCATCTGGGTCTGCTGCGCGTCCAGCTTCAGCAGGCGGGCGCAGCCGGCGGCGGCGCCGAACATCCCTGTCGTGCCGGTGATGTGCCAGCCGCGGTCGTAGTGCTCGGGGTAGACGACATTGCCCAGGCGGCAGGCGACGTCGATGCCCAGCACCAGCGCGTCGATCACCTCGCGGCCGCTCATGCCCTTGTGCTCGGCCAGCGCGAGCAGGGCGGAGGCCACCGGGCCGGCCGGGTGGATGATGGTCTTCAGGTGCGTGTCGTCGAAGTCGAAGGTGTGCGAGGTGATGCCGTTGACGAGCGCGGCGCTCGCCATGTCCACCTTCTCGCTGCGCCCCGCGATGCTGGCCTGCGGCGCCGGCTGCAGTTCGGCCATGGCGGCCAGCGCCGCATCGGCGGCCTCGTGCCTGGCCGCGCCGACCGCGCAACCGAGCCAGTTCAGGAAGGTGCGGTGCGCTTCGTGGTCGACCGCATCGTTCCAGCCGCGCGAGGGATGCGAGGCGACGTACTCGGCGAGGAGCTTGGTGACCGGCGGGGCGTCGTGGTCGGCCGGGACCTGGGTGTTGCGGGCCATGTTCTTCCTTGGGCGTCGATGGGCAGGTTCTGCGCCTTGAGCAGGGCGCTTGGGCGTGGCGCCGTTGACAGTCCACCGGTCAGGGGCGGCCTGCAGGAGGGCGCGGCGTTTCACTTCGTCAGTCGCGTTGTTGAATGTCTTGACGGATGTCTTCGGCGGCGGCCAGGCGTTGGTGGGCCCGTTCCACGTGGTCCGCCACCAGCTGCTCGGCCTGCACGGCGTCGCCGGCGCGCACGGCCGCGGCGATCGCGCGGTGGTCCGTCACCGACGCGGCCATCCCCATCCCGTGGGACAAGTTGGTTAACCGCGACAGGTGCAGCTTCTGGACGATGTTTCGATAGGTATCGGCAAGCGCCCCGTTGTGGGCCGCCTCCACCACGATCCAGTGGAAGCGCAGGTTCTCGCTGTAGTAGGCGCTCACGTTGTGAGTGCGAACGGCCTGCTCCATCCGACCGACGGAGGCGTCCAGCGCTTCGGCCAGACGCTCGCGAGCCGGCTGCGGCAGCTGCGCGGCGCGCCGGCCGGCGAAGCCGTCCAGCACCGCGCGCAGCTCGTACAGGCCGCGCACTTCCTCGGCCCCGAGCTTGCGAACGAACACGCCGGAGTGCTTGCGGGCCTCGACCAGGCCGGAGCTCTCCAGTCCGCGCAGCGCCTCGCGCACCGGCACCCGCGAGACGCCCAGACGGCTGGCCACGTCGGGTTCGTTGATGCGCTGGCCGGCCTTGAGCTCGCCGCGCAGGATCATGCCCAGCACGTCGTCGCGCACCAGCTTGCCCAGCGAGGTGGCGCGCACCTGGGCGGCCAAAGCCTGGTCCGGCTCGGAGGGGGAGTCCCACGGCAACATATCCGAAATATTGTATACGAATCACAATTTGCTTCAGCTCGGCGTTGCCCGCGCCCGCAGCATGGGCCCGTGTTCTTGACCGGGAGACCCCATGGATGTTCGGTGGACCGCGGCGCTGGCCCTCGCGCTGGCAGCAGGAGCAAGCGACATGGCGCAGGCGGAGACCTTCCGCTGCCCGCTGGCGGACCGGGTGGCCGCCTACCAGCAGACCCCTTGTGCAGTGCCCGAGCTGCCGGACCGTCGTGCCCGCGACGGCGCGCAGCCGCAGCGGCCGAAGGCCGTTCCGATGGCGGCACCGGCGGCCGACGACGCCCCGTTCTCCGCGCTCACGCCGCGCAAGCGCGAGCTGCTGGACCTCAGCGCCCGCTTCGAGCGTTGCCGGGCCGACGAGCCCGCCTTCGCCGAGCGCACCGCCGACCTCTACCGCGCCTGGCGTCAACGCCACGCCGACACGCTCTCCGAATACAGCCACCTGCTGGCCACCAAGGTGCGTGTCGCCGCGCGCGGCAGCCCGGCCAGCTGCAGCGACGACTGGATCCACGAGCTCGAGCCGCTGACGCGCGCGCCCGATCCCCGCTTCAGTTCGGTCGAGAAGACCTGGCAGGCGTTCGTCGCCGCCCTGATGGCGGCCGACCGCTCCGCGGTGATGGCCGCGGTCTCCGGCCCGATCGCCCGTGCCATGGGCGAGCGGCTGGGCAAGCTGGCCGACGCCGACCTGCGCCGCATGGCCGCCAACATCCGCGAGCTGCAGCTGCTGTGGGGCGACGACTACGACCGCGAAGCCCTGGTCGTCCACGGCGACCGCGTGGACGGTGTCGTGTTCCGCAAGAACGTCAACGAGGAATGGAAGCTGCGCGAGATGAAGCCCGCCGCGCTGCGCCCCGCGGCTACAGCGCGAAGATCTTCCCCGGATTCATGATGTTCTTCGGGTCGAGTGCGCGCTTGATCGTGCGCATCATCTCCACCGCACCGGCGCCGGCCTCGTCGACCAGGAAGCCCATCTTGTGCAGGCCCACGCCATGCTCGCCGGTGCAGGTGCCGCCCAGGCGCAGCGCGCGCGCCACCAGCTTCTGATTGAGCTCCTCGGCCAGCACGCGCTCCTGCGGCTGCCCGGGATCGAGCAGGTAGCCGAAGTGGAAGTTGCCGTCGCCCACGTGGCCGACCAGGAAGTAGGGCAGGCCGCTGGCGTCGGCCTCGGCCACCGAGTCGAGCAGGCAGTCGGCCAGGCGCGAGATCGGCACGCAGGTGTCGGTGGAGATGGCGCGGCAGCCGGGGCGCGACTGGATGGCGGCGAAGTAGGCGTTGTGGCGCGCCGTCCAGAGCCGGGTGCGTTCCTCCGGCGTGGTGGCCCATTCGAAGGCCTTGCCGCCCTGCTCGGAGGCGATCTCCTGCACCGTGCGCGCCTGTTCCTTCACGCCTTCGGGCGAGCCATGGAACTCCATCAGCAGCATCGGCTCCTCGCGCAGGTTCAGCCGCGCGTAGGCGTTGACCATGCGCACCGAGTTCACGTCGATCAGTTCCACCCGCGCGATCGGCACGCCCAGCTGGATCACCTGGATCACCGTGTGCACGGCCGCGGCGATGCTGGGGAAGGAGCAGACCGCGGCCGAGATCGCCTCGGGAATCGGATAGAGCCGCAACGTCACCTCGGTGATCACGCCCAGCGTGCCCTCGCTGCCGATGAACAGGCGGGTGAGGTCGTAGCCGGCGGAGGACTTGCGCGCGCGCGTGCCGGTGCGGATGGCCTCGCCGGCGGCCGTCACCACCTCCAGCGCCAGCACGTTCTCGCGCATGGTGCCGTAGCGCACGGCGTTGGTGCCCGAGGCGCGCGTGGCCGCCATGCCGCCCAGCGACGCGTCGGCGCCCGGATCGATCGGGAAGAACAGGCCGGTGTCGCGGATCTCCTCATTGAGCTGCTTGCGCGTCACGCCCGGCTGCACGGTCACGCTCAGGTCCTCGGGGTTGACCGAGAGCACCTTGTTCATGCGGCCCACGTCGATGCTGATGCCGCCCTGCACCGCCAGCAGGTGGCCTTCCAGCGAGGAGCCGACGCCGAAGGGAATCACCGGCGTCTCGTATTCGCCGGCCAGCCGCACCGCGTCCGCCACGTCCTGCGTGCTCTCGGCGAACACCACCGCGGCCGGCGGCGGCGCCTCGAAGGAGGACTCGTCGCGGCCATGCTGGTCGCGCACCGCGAGCGCCGTGGAACACCGGTCGCCGAAGCGCTCCTTGAGCGCCGCGATCAGGGCGGGCGGGACTTCGCGCTGCCGGACTTCGGGGACCAGGTGCGAGACGGCGGCAGGTGCGTTCATGCGGTACTCCAGAGGCAGCCCCGCAGTGTAGTCGGCTGCCCGCGGCCGGCCCGCTGCCGGGAAACCCTCAGCGCACCGAGTCCTCGTACTCGAAGCGCGTGATCACGCCGTCGTAGTTGCGGTCCATCTCCTCGAAGCTCATGGTGGCGAGGCTCAGCCGGGCGAACTCGGCGCGCGTGAGGTCGCCGTCGTGGTTGGCGTCGGCAAAGAAGAAGGAGCGGGCCTCGTCGGTGGCGCTGAAGCCGCCGGCGCCGCCGACGGTCTGGCCCGGGCCGCGCACCGTCGCGCCGGCGCCGAGGACGTTGGTCGCGACCGTCGCGGGCCCGGCCTGCGTCGTGACGCCGGGCGTCACGATGGTGGTCGTGGTGCCCGGCACCACCAGCGGGCCATTGGTGGTGGTCGTGGGCGAGTCGGCCGGCGGAAGCTCGGCGGGGAACTGCGAGGTCGTGGTCAGGCTGCTGCCGGTGGGCGGCACGGTCGTGGTGCTCTGGGCGATCGGGTTGGTCGAGACGGCCGCGCCGCTGCCGGAGGAGACGCCGGCGGGGAACATCGGCTGCAGCCCGGTCGGCCGCGGTGCGGTCTGCGCGATTCGCGAGGCGTTGGACGGCACCACGTTGGGGGCGGGCTGCACGCGGGCGGGTGCGCGCGTGGTCTGCGCGTGCGCGGAGAAGGCGGCAGCCAGGGCGCAGGCCAGGGCTGCGACAAGGCGGGTCGGGGCAAGCATGGCGTCTCCTGTCGATGGGCTGCCGCCCGGGACATGGGCGGCCTCGCTCCATGCTTTCCCAGGCCGCCCCGATGGCAATCGCCGCCGCGCCGGGACTTGCTGTAGGAGCATCGCGCACAATGGCTGCAACAGGAGACCAATCCATGGGCAAGCGGCTGACCCAGATCGCCACACGCACCGGCGACGACGGCACCACCGGACTCGGCGACAACACGCGGGTCCCGAAAGACCACCTGCGGGTGCGCGCGATGGGCGACGTGGACGAACTGAATTCGCACATCGGGCTGCTGCTGTGCGAGCAGCTGCCCGCCGAGGTGCGGGAACTGCTGATCGACATCCAGCACCAGCTGTTCAACCTCGGCGGCGAGCTCTCGATTCCCGGCTTCGAGCTGCTGCAGGCCGATGCGGTGGCGGCGCTCGACGCGGCCCTGGCGCAGCACAACGCGCAACTGCCGCGCCTGCAGGAATTCATCCTGCCGGCCGGCACCCGCGCCGCGGCGCAGGCCCACGTGTGCCGCACGGTGGCGCGGCGGGCCGAGCGGGCGCTGGTGGCGCTGGGCGCGCAGGCGGGCGTGCGCGAGACGCCGCGCCAGTACCTCAATCGCCTGTCGGACCTGATGTTCGTGCTGGCCCGCGTGTTCAACCGCATGAACGGCGGCGACGACGTCTACTGGAAGAGCGAACGCCTGAAGCGCAGCGCCGAGGAATGAAGCAGGCCCCGGCGCGGGCCTGCTTCCCTGCCGTCCGGGCTCCCAGTGCGGCGTTCGGCGCTGTTCGGAACCTATTCGTCGTTCCCGCGCAGGCGCACGGGTGTCCTGGAACTGTCTGCGTCCGCTGAGGTCGCGCGCGAAAGCGACGTGGTCAATGCGACGGGAACAGGGATGCCTCCTCAAGCGATTGCGTTGCGGTGCCGCGCTGCGCCCGTTGCCTTCGGTCCGGCACAGGACGGCTTTGTCCGTCTCACTCCATGTCCCCCGGCACGCCCCTGCGGGCCGTGCCTCCTCCTTTACTTCCGGAGACG
>Ga0255338_1000883_pt1 | contig 71129 bp, 62 predicted proteins | sample MeOH1_35cm_T4_19_FD_203715 | JGI IMG/M metagenome (GOLD analysis project Ga0255338, IMG submission 203715) | Sandy soil microbial communities from University of British Columbia, Vancouver, Canada - MeOH1_35cm_T4_195 | ecosystem: Engineered > Artificial ecosystem > Sand microcosm > Unclassified ... | reverse complement strand
AGCGAGATCGATTTGCCCTGCTACAAGCGGCCATCGACAGGCTCCCTCATAAGCTCAAGTCCGCGCTCGTCCTGTTTGCCTTGGAGGGGAAATCGCAGCGCGAGGCAGCGGACATTCTCGGCACGACTCCCAAGACGGTCGAACTTCGCGTCGCTCATGCGAGACAGAAGCTCAAGCAGACACTCGTAGGCGTCTGATCGTCACGAGAATTTTGCCGGGTGGCGGGCTGGTGCTGAAAAAGCAGTGTAGACGCGCCTTTTGCCCACTTAGGCGAAAGTTTATCGCCAGTGTGGGCCTCCCCATTGGTGACTGATACCCGCCGTTAGAGGGTGCGGCGAGCAGATTGCATAGCGCGATTGTATCGCGCTCAACCAACGATCCCACGACCGATCTGTGGAGGTTAGCATTGCCCGATCACCCGGCCTTCGACGAGTTGCAGGGCGGCAAAGAGCGTGGTGGTGCCGTTACGCTGGTAGTCGTGGGTGTAGGTGCTGCCGCGGCCGGATTTAAGCGGCAGCCCGGGTTGGGTGCGATCCAGCTCCTGGATCTGGCTCTTCTCGTCCACGCACAGCACCACGGCGTTTTGGGCCGGAGTCAGATAGACGTCCACGACATCGGTCAGCTTCTCCAGAAATCTGGGATCGCGGGAGAGTTTGAAGTTCTTGGCCAGATGCGGCTTCAAGCCGTAGTCCTGCTAGGCACGGTGAATCGTATTTTTGCGCACCCCTTGGCTCCGGCATCCGAGGGCCATTGGAAATGCGCTGCTTGGCAGCTGTTATCGGGTTGCGGCGGTTGTCTGCTGGACGAGAAGACGGTCGTTGGCGTCGGGGGCGGAATGTGGGTGAGGGCTGGCAGCGGGTATCGGGTCGCCTCATCCTATTTTCGATTGTGGCCCCTACGGCGCGGTCAAGGACACTACGCCTCCGGCGTTCCTCCTTGACCGCTCCTCCGGGGCTTCGGAGTTCGTGTGTTGTCCGGGTCGGCGAAATGTGTTCCGGTGGTTTGGCTGGCACCCGTGAAGTGCAGGTATTGTCAATTTTCCAGACGGTGTCCGGAGAATTCAACTGTCGCTCAAGGTTCATTCGCAAGCCGTCTGGCCTGCTCCTGCAGGCCGGCAAAGATCCGGTCACTCACCCGTGCAGGGAAACCCGGCGGCAGTTGGCCGCTGACCGCGGCAATCACCGCGGGCGCTTGGCGAATCACTTCCGTAATGAGGCCGCTGGCTTCTCCCAGACCAGCAACGCGGGTCACCGCGTCCCAGTGCCGTGGGAGAATGTCTTTCAACTTCCAGTGGACATTGCGGCTACGGACCGCCATCGCGAGCTTCGCTTTCTGCCAAGCGAGCTGGCGCGGACCGGGGCCGATGATCGGCCACGCGGAGAGCACATCGTAGAAAGGAGTGAGCCGGTAGGTCCCGCCCCGTTCGTGAAAGAGTGAGAAGTTCTTGGCATGGCCATCCGTGGCGGCCAGCAGCCAGAACACGAGCTGGGCCTTGACGAAGGTCCGCTTGTCCTGCTCCGCGCGCGCGCTCGTGGCGAGCACGCGCAGGATGGCGGTCATGCCGGGGCCGCCGTCGGCCTCGTATTTAAGTCGAGCTGGCTGGCCGAGGGCTTGACAGAAGTCCTCTTGGGGGAGGCGCGCAATCCACCGCTGGCCTTGCCACGCCCGGTCAAAGCGTTGCACAGCGAGAACGTTGCGGTTGCCGAATTGAGCGATTTCGCAATGGGCGGTCTCAAGGCCGAAGGCCTGCATCAGGCGGGAACACAGCCATTCGTTCTCCACGGAGTCCCGCATATCCGCCTGCAGGTTGCCGACCAGCCCGAGCGGCAGCTTCAGGATGTGCGTGGTCGGTGTGGCCCCTTTGGGCAGCCACCAGCGGTTTCGGTGAAAGAGCAGCGCCGTCTTTTCCTGGGCGCCAGCGATGGAAATTCGAAACTCGTCCTGATTGGCATGGCCCAAGACCCGGCTTCCGGAGAGCGCCGCGATGATCGCCTGTTCAACCCCCGCTTCATCCAATGGCTCGGCCTCGACCCGGTCAAAACCTTGGGGCGTTTCGCTCTCGGGCAACAGCTGGACCGCCCCGACACAATCCCGGCCGATGGCGGTGAGCAGTTCGAAGGCCCCGGTGGAATCCGTGGCAAACCGGGATTGGAGCCGGGTGCGGATGCCATCGCTGTCCGGCAGCAGGTTGTCGAAAAAATAGGTCACCGTTTCCCCACGATGGGGAGCGTTACCCGGGGTGAACGGAAGTGAAAGCGAAAGCACCCGCGCGGCGGGGGAAGCCACCCAGCCGGCGTCATATTGGAAGGACGGGGAGCCGGCGCGGGGCTGCGACCACACGCCTACGCGTTCGCCGTTCATCCAGACAACCAGGTGGATGGATTTGGCCATAGACGGAAAATCACCAGCCAACGGGGGTGGGGTTCGGTTTCTTCCGGGATACCTGGCCGGTGTCCTCGATGACAACCCGGCCGCCCAGCAGGGCCACCAGTTTCGTGATCTGGTCGAAGCTCGTGCGGTCGGGTGCCGACTCGATGCGGGCCACCCGCTTCTGGCTGACCCCCAGTAACTGGCCGACCTGGGCCTGGCTCAGACCCCGGGCTTGGCGGAGGGCGCGCAGGACCGCGCGCGCCTGCGCGGAGGTATTGATCGGGTAGTTCATGCCGTGAAGTTACTACTCCTGGGGAGTATTGTCAAGTTACTATCTTAAGGGAGTAATGTCACTTTACTCCCCGTGGGTAGCGGCACCTCAAACCGGGTGGCGAGCTTTGCTTAGGAGGCGAGTTCGGAGGGTGCGGGCTCAACCGGTTGAGTCGCCAACGGAATTACGGGATTGAGCAGCTTGAATTCGCCAGACGGTGTCTGGCGAATTGCGCCGTCGGCCGGCAACACGAAAGCCGGCGGTGCTGAAGTGACCGTCCTTTCGAGCTGAGGCTGGATGCCCGCCGGCACGGACGAAACCGCAGGCGAGATAGCCGACACCGCAGAGGCGGACGCTTGCTCCGCGAGGCTGAAGCTCACCTTCTGCGCCATGCGACGCTTGTGGTCGGCAGCGAGGTGGCCGTAGACCTTGTCAATCAGTGCGGTGCCGGACTCGTGTCCGAGCCATTCGGCGATGGTCTTGAAGTCGATGCCCGACATCACGCAATAACTGGCGAAGAAATGCCGCAGGTCATGAAATCCAACCCATTCGAGATCGGCCTCCGCGCGAGCCGCAAAGAGGCTGCCGCGTAGGTCGCTCGCCGGGATGTCCTTTCCGCCGCGTTGCGGCGATGGGAAGAGATATTTGCAGTCGGGCGCGCGGCGCGCGTGCATGACGCGCAAGTGCGCTTCGAGTGCGGGATTGAAGTCAACCACGCGGGCCCTGCCGTTCTTGGATAGGCCGTCGCTGCCAAACGTGACTTGGCGAAGTTCGAAGGACACATCCTTCCATTTCAATCGGAGAGATTCCTTGTAGCGCCCACCGCTGTAGCCGAGGAAACGGATGAAATCGGCGAGGATTGGCCCCGACCGGTTGGTCGAGACATCGGCTTTCTGGCACAAGAGCGCGAACTGGTCGTCCTTGAGCAACGGACGGACCGGTGCCTTGTAGCGCAGCGGCTTTACGCCCTCCGTTGGCAGTCGTTCCTGGTCGGTGAAGAAGCCGCAATCCCGCGCATACTTGAGCACCTGCCGCAGGTTGATCAGGTCAATGTTGACCGTGCGTGGATTCCGGCCGCCGCGCAGGCGCTTTTGCATGAACCCGTTGATCATTACCCGTGTGACTTGGTTAACCCGAAGGTGGCCGAGGTGCACCTGCCACCGGTTGAGACTCCACCGTTCCCGGTCGATGGTTGTCTGTCGTTTGAGGCCGTGTTTTAGCGATTCGTGAAACTCGAAGTAACGGCGGCAGCAGACCGCGAAGGAAGGGATTTCCAACGGTGCGGCGGCGGTTTCGCCTTGATCGCGAATGCCGCGCTTCTGCGCCATCTCGATGCGGCAATTGTCAAGGGTCGTCGAGTTAAGCAGGATGCGACGGGGAGCCACCTTCCCATCGGGTTGCTCAACGAGTAACTGCTGATAAAACTTCCCGTTGCGTTGCCAGAGTCCGCGGACGCGACGACCCATGTAGTCATGCACCTTCTCAAAACTGGTGCCCATGGGAGCCTCCGTTGGTTTGGCGTTGGATTGGATTGTTCTGCATTGGACGCGTCGAGAATAGGATAAGCCCCACCTTCGACGGGTCTTTTTTTATATCGAGAATCTCGCAAATATGCGAGGCGGATTTAGATACTGGTGTCATGATTCTGAGACTGAACTGGTCTCAAAATCTACCGACAGCGATGTCTTGTGGGTTCGACCCCCACCCCGGGCACCAACTCATCATTTGGACTTTGTCCACTAAATCGAGGCAGTCTCACATTACTCTGTAGAAAATCGTCTCCGAATGCTGACACTCGGGAGTAAACCCCCAGACGGCGCGGACACCATGAAGGAGTCCCCGCCGCTGCCTCGGGCCGGAACATCAGGGAAGGCCGATCGCCCGCTGCAACGTGGGCAGCATGAAGCGCTCGTATGCGGCAGCCGTGGGATGCAGTCCATCGGGGACGAATGCGCGGAACGCCTCGTCCCCCTGCGCGAGGAGCGTCTGCCAGGCCGGCGCGTGATCCACCAACAAATGTCCACGGCGAATCGCAACATCCCGCGCGACCTGCTCGTAGACCACGAGCTGCGGTCGATGGCCGTCGTGACCGAGCGGCCGATCAATCACCGGGTTCATCACTTGCAGCACGACCGCGCACGTCGGTTGCCGCGCTGCGAGCTGGTCGAGCATTACCTCGAGGTTGCGCCGCGATTCCTCGGGCGAGAGTTCGAAGCGGGCGACCGCGTCGTTAACCGCAAACTCGAGGAACAACACATCCGGCGCATGCGCGCACACGTCCGCGGAGAAATTCTCCACGCCCCAGCGCGAATGCCGGCCATCCTGGGCGCGGTTGAATATCTCGAGCGCCGGACGGCGCCGGCGCAGTTCGGCCGCAAGGAGCTCCACCCACCCCCCGCTCCGCGTCAGGCTGGTGCCGTAAAAGATCACCCGGGCATTCGGTCGCGCCAGCGCTTCGAATACGGCCCGGGGATCTCCGTTCACGGGTGGGACGCGACGATCAGAACTTTAGCTCGAGGCTGGCGTAAACCTTCCGGGGATCGGCGAGGACGAACGAGCCCTCGTAGTATTCCTCATCGAGGAGGTTCTTCGCATTGAGTGTGAGGCGGGCATTGCGCCCGAACAGCTTCGTATCGTAGCCGATCAGCATATCGACGGTCGTATAGCTGGGATTGACGATGCGCACCGAAATCGGATCCGGGTGCGCCTGCACCGAGCTGCTGTAGCGCAAACCGAGGCCGACATAGGCCCCGCGCAGGGCGTCGCTCGTAAAGGTGTATTTGTTCCAGAACGAGGCCGCGTGTTCCGGTGTGTTCTCGGTGCGCAGGCCTTCCTTGGCGACATTCGAGGGATTCTTGTCGAACTTCGCCGTCGGCATGTAGCTATAGCTGAAGAGCGCCTGATAGTGCCGCGTCGGCGTGAAGGTCAGGTCCATTTCATAGCCCTGCATTTTTTGCGCCGCGCCTTGAGTATAGAACGGGAGGCGCCCTTCCAGGAGTTCGCGCACAAAATCGCGCTGCGAAATATTGTCCTTTTCGATCCAATAGGCCGAAACGGTGCCGGAGATCTTGCTGTCCATCCAGTCGGTCTTGACGCCAAACTCCATGCCTTTGCCGAGTGCGGGGGTCGAGATGCGTCCGTCGATACCCAAGTCGCCTTGGGGCTCAAAGGTCCGGCTGTAGCTCGCAAACAAATTGAAGCCCTCGGTGATTTTAAAAACGGCACCGATTTGTGGCGTCGTATCGCTTGATTCGCGCCGACCGCTGAGATTCGGCCCGGTGAGCGAACCGCCGGGAAGCGTTTCCACCTTGGTGTAGCGCATGCCGGCCAGAACATGCAGTTTTTCGTTAAACATCGAAACCTGATCCGTAACATAGCAGGCCTGCTGGTTGTCGCGGCTGGTCGTCCAATTAGGATTCCACGACACGTTGGCGAAGTCCGCCGCGTAGTGATGCACCGGATCCTTTTTGGGGAAGTAGATCACCGTCGGGCTGGTGCGGGAACGGGTCTTGGCGTGCTCAAGTCGATACTCGTATCCGGCCAGCACCTTGTGCTTCAGCGCACCGGTCGTAAAGGCGGCCACAAGCTCGTTCTGCAGGGTGAGGATGTCTTTTCCGTATTGGCTCCACGTTGCGCCGGTCCGGTAGGAGCCGTCGATGCGGGGGAAGCTGCCGAGCGCCAGGCTCTCCCGCTCGTAGTAAACGTAGTTCGCGGCGCTCCGGAAGGTGAGCCAGTCATTGGCCGCCCAGGTCAGCGTGCTGGTGGCCGTCTCCGCGAGCAGACGCATGAAGGCGTCGGGACCATCGACGTTGCCTTTTTTACCGCGATCACCGTAAACCAGTTCGTAAGGAGCGTAAGAGGTCAGAAACGGCGTATTGGCGGGAAAGTTTGCCGAGGTATAGGTGTTGACCGCGATGCTCGGGTCCACGCCTGATGCGAGATACTCCGGAGTGGAGCGCGGGGCAAAGGGCGTTTCGTTGCGTTTGCCGTCCGCGTGCTCGACGTTCACGTCCCATTGGAGTTTCGGTGTGAGCTTCCAGGTAAACGCGGCATTCACGCTCGTCTCCTCGTTGTAGTTATAATCGCGCCAGTCGTTGCTATCGATCACGGAGCCGTAGAGGCGATAAGCGAAGGTCTTGGTGAGAGGACCGGTGACATCGAGTTCCGCGCGTTGGTAGGCGTAGCTGCCCAGCGTGAGTTTCACGTTTTCCTGCTGCGTCCATTCGGGCTTCTTGCTGATCATGTTGATCACGCCACCCGGCACCACGCGGCCGAAGAAAATGGCGTTGGGGCCCTTCACGACTTCGATGCGATCGACGAAGGCGGTGGGGGCATAACGTTCGCGCGAAAAGCCGTCGCGGAGCACGGGAGAGTCAAAGCCGCGGACCTTGAACAGATCGCGATCGCGCTGGCTGGTGGTCACCCCGCTCACCCGGGACACCACTTCGCGGAGTTCGATGGCGCCGGTGTCGGTGATGAACTCACCCGTGAGCACCTGGATATTGATGGGCGTATCTGCGATCGCCGTGCCCACCCGGGTGGCGGTGATCGAGTTGGTGGCCCGGTAACCGTAGTCCCGTTCCGAGCTCACGACGAAGGTGGAGAGCTGGATGACGGGATCCTTCGGATCGCCCGGGGTGGCGGGCGCGACAGCGGTCTGGGCCGAAGCCAGGGTCGGCGAAACTGCGGCGCAGAGCAGCAGCAGTGGGTAGGCGAACGTTCTCAGGGTTTTCATTGGAGGTAGGTTGGGGTGGTTTGACGACTAAATGCGGCGGGAGGGCGCGGCCATTGGATGGAGCACAGAAAGTGGGGCGGGCCTCGAATGGCCAAAAGTCCGGGGGGGCGGACGCCGGAACGCGAGCGAACGAGATTGGGGATTCTTCGGGAAAAGTTAGGAAAACCGTGAATCACCCCGTCCGCGGCCACGCCGAAGCCGATCTTGTTTGCCCCCCTTCGGAACATCCGCCCACCGGTGAACGCCGCGCTCTTCGTCCGGGAGATTTGTTTTCGCTCCGAAAATGCTCGGCAGTCGCGCCGCCGGGGCGCAGCACATCCAGGATCGCACCTGCCGGCGGACACTCCCCCGCCGTTTGTCCACCGGAGATCGTCGTGGACAAAGTTAGGGTTTCACAGCCTCATAAGCCATGAGTCACACCGGCCCGACGGCTAGTTCCGGATCAGCCTTTGAAGTGTGGTGGCGCGACTGGACGAGCCTGCAGACGAATCTCGCGTGGATTTACGAGGGCGGAGTCTCTGCGAACAACCGGCGCGGCCACTTCAGTCCCGACCACATGGGCGCCTGGCTCATTCGCAAAGGCACGGTCACGCTCCGGCAGAACTCGCAGACCATGACCGCCCGCGCGGGCGAGTGGCTCGTGCCCTGGCCGGGGTATCGGTATCAGGAGTTCAGCGAGGATGCCCAGATCCTTTCGGTGCGTTTTCAAGCCGCGTGGCCGGATGGAAAACCGCTGTTCGAGCGCGGCCTGAGTGTGAAATTCCCGGCGACGCGGTTCAAAGACCTGGAGATTGCCGCCCGGAAGATCCTGGAACGCGCCCGGCCGGTGATCCCGCAAGATCCGATCCAACTGTCCACCGCGGCGATTTCGCTCGGGGATTTCATCGAAATCAAAATCGCGCTGTTACATTGGGTCCATGCGTTCTACGACGCGATGCTTACGCTTGGCCTGCAGCCCTCCCGCCTGGGGATTCGGGACGAACGCATCGTTGCGGCCTTGCAGCGGCTCGATGCTTTCCCCTATTCCGACAAACTCGTGGAACGCCGGCTGGCCGGTGAATTCGGACTGGGGATCAGCCAGTTCGTGCGGCTGTTCAGGCAGGAACTGGGTGAAACGCCCAAACAATATTTCGGCAAGCGCCGACAAGACTACGCGCGGCAGATGCTCGCGGGCAGCGCGGTGCCGGTCAAAGAAATCGCGCTAAACCTCGGTTTCGTCCGCCTTTCGGATTTTTCCGCATGGTTCAAGAAGCGCTTCGCCATCGCGCCGCGCCATTTCCGCCGCGAGGCCTCCAAGCGCGGCGATGTCTGAGCGCGCCGACTCCTTGAAATCCTAAGTATTCGGCCTCGGCGTCGCACTGCGCACCCTTGCGGCCCGGACGGGCGCCGATTCTCCTCGGGAACCCCAGCGGCATCATGAGCGAGTTACATTACTATTTTCCCCCGAGTTCCGAAAGAATTGCCCGCGTAGTCCGGGCGGAGGTGTGCGTCTACGGCACCAGTGCCGCCGGCATCACTGCGGCCATTCAAACGAGGATGAGCGGGCACACCGTTGCGCTGGTGGTGAACGGAGCCAGGATCGGCGGGCTCACGGCCGGCGGCCTGGGCAATACCGACATCGGCAACAAGCGCGCGATTGGCGGACTGGCCCGTGAATTCTACCGCCGCGTGGGTGCGCACTACGGGGTGGGCGAAGAATGGCGGTTTGAACCCAAGGTCGCGGAGCACACGTTTCAGGCCTGGCTGCAGGAATTCGGCATCACCCCCTTGCTGCGCGAATATCCGACCGCGGTGGGGCGCGAGCCCGGGCGCGGGCGCCTGCAGGAACTCCGGTGCGAGAGCGGCCTGGTGATCCGCGCCCGCCAGTTCATCGACGCTTCCTACGAGGGCGATCTCATGGCGCTGGCCGGCGTCAGCAACATCGTCGGACGCGAGAGCAACGCCACATTTGCGGAAAGCCTGAACGGCGTGCAGATGCACGCGACGCATCAATTCGAGGCGCGAGTGGATCCCTACGTCCGGGCGGGCGATCCCGCGAGCGGCCTGCTCAGCGGCATCAATCCGGAGCCGCTGGCCCCGATCGGCAGCGGGGACGCCAAGGTGCAGGCCTACAATTTCCGCATGTGCCTGACCCAGGCGGCCGACCGGCTGCCGTTTCCCAAGCCAGCGGGTTATCGGCCCGAGGAATACGAATTGCTTGCCCGTTATCTGCAGGCCGGGTGGGACGAGCTGTTCAAAAAATTCGACCCGATCCGCGGGAAGAAAACCGACACGAACAACCACGGAGCCGTCTCGACTGATTTTATCGGCGGCAGTTGGAGATTCCCGGCCGCGACCTGGCCGGAACGTGAGGAAATATTTCAGGAGCATGTTCGCTGGCAGCAGGGCCTGATGTGGTTCCTGACCAATGATGCCCGCGTTCCGGACAAATGGCGGATGGCGATGAGCAGCTGGGGACTCGCGGCCGATGAATTCGTCGCGACGGGCGGCTGGCCGCATCAACTGTATATCCGGGAGGCCCGCCGGCTGCAGGGCGATTACATCATTACCGAACATGATTGCCTGGGCCGCACGGTCGCACCCGATGGCGTCGGCCTGGGGGCCTACGCGATGGATTCGCACAACTGCCAGCGCGTGCTGGTCGATGGATTCGTGCGCAACGAAGGCGACGTGCAGGTCAGTGGTTTCAAGCCCTACCCCATTTCGTATCGCGCGATGACGCCGCGGCGCCGGGAGGCGGAAAACCTGCTCGTGCCGGTCTGCCTGGGGGCGTCGCACATCGCCTACGGCTCGGTGCGGATGGAGCCGTTTTTCATGATCCTTGGGCAATCCGCCGCGCTGGCGGCGCATCTCGCACTGCAGCACGATATCGCCGTGCAAGACGTGGCCTATCCCGACCTCCGCCGGTTGCTGGACGCGGGAAATCAGGTGGTGGGCTGGCCCCCTGGTGAATCGGAAAACGAGACCGGCGCCATCCTCTACGAGCCAGAGGCTCCGCTGCCGTTGGAATCAACGGGCGATGCCGGTCGATGAATATCGCCCCCGAGCCTGCCTGGGCCCTCTCTCTGCGCCGTCGCCTTTTCCCCCTCATGTCGCATTCGCCTCTTTTTGTTCGCACGCTCGACGCCCCGGTGCTCACACCGCAGCCCGGGTGCCCGTGGGCGGACACCATGCTGCTCAATCCAACGGTGATTGATGAGCCCGGCTCAAACCGGTTGCACATGCTCTTCCGGGCCACCGGCGCCTGGCCGCAGGCTGGAAACCCCGGCCAGCCCTTGCCCTATCCCATCTTTCTGGGCTATGCGTTCAGCGACGACGGCGGGCTTTCCTGGAACGCTGATTTTTCCCGCCCGTGCCTTGCGCCCCATTTGGCGACCGCGGAGGAGGAAATCAAAATCACCGATCGAAACGGCCGGCGCGTGGTGAACCACGCCAATGGCGCCATCGAGGATCCACGGCTGTTCCGCCTGGCCGGACAGCTCTACCTGACCACCGCGTGCCGCATGTTCCCACCCGGCCCGTATTGGGAGCAGGACGAACCCACGCAGTGTGCTCCCGGCTGGGCGACGGAACCCGGTGGCCGCCTGGGCCGGGCCGCCAGGGAGAATGTCACGGTCTCGGTCCTGTGGGAGGTCAATCTCCTCCGCCTGGCCGCTGGGGACTATTCGGGCGCCTTTACCTATGTGACGCACCTCACCGACCCCGAGCTCGGCGAAAACCGCGATGTTTTCCTCTTTCCGGAAAAATGGGAAATCGAAGGTGAACGATGCTTCGTCTGTCTCCATCGCCCCTTCCAACCGGGCGGTTACGGGGCGGAGTTCTCGAAGACCAGACCGTCGATCTTCGTCGCGGCGGCAACAACCCTGGCCGATCTTCCGACCGCGCGGGCAAAGCACCGGCGGCTCGCCGCACCGGAGCTGCCCTGGGAGAATGACCGCATTGGCGCGAGCTGGGTGCCCCTGCCACTCGGTTCCGATCAATGGCTGTTGCCGTATCACGGAAAGCAGGACCAGACCGTCGGCTATACCCAGTCGTTCATGATCGTCGGGCTCGACCAACACGGCTGGCCCGAGGTTCTGCACCGCTGCGGAGATCGGCTCATGTTCGCCCGGAAAAAGTGGGAGTTGGAGGGTCGCTTCAAGACTCCCTGCCTGTTTACCTGTGGGGGCATCGTTTTGGGCGAGGAACTCCTCATGTCCTACGGAGCGGCGGATACGGTCGCCGGCGTGGCTTGGATAAACTTTCCCTCGCTGGTTGCACGCGTGCGCCAATTCGACCGCAATGGCCAATCCCTACAATCCTGAACTCATTTGGATATTCCAGCCAACTCTTCCAAGGACCGCCGCACTAGCCCGGCCCACAACCCCAGCGCCCTCATGAGAAAATCCATCATCGTCTGTTGCGCGCTGGCGTGGAGTATCCTCACCCCGGGCCCGTCGCTATCAGCCGCCTCGGTTACCGTAAGCCCGAGTGACGTGATGGAACGACCTTTCCTTGGCTTCGGCGTGAACTGGAATCCCTATTGGGACAAGCCCAGCAGCCTGCCCGCGAAAGCACTCCACCTCAGTGACGACGAATGGCAAACCATCGTCACGCGTTTGGACTTCATGAACATGAAAGTCATGCGGGTGATGATGTTGCCGGAGTGGGTCAATCCCACGGCCGAAGCAGGCGCGAACGACTACGACACCCCCATGATGCGGGCGCTCTACCGGGTGCTCGATTACACCAAGCTCAACGGCATCACGGTGCTGTTCGGATTCTGGGACGGGCGAAAGCCGTTTGAAGGCGTGGCGGATTCGCCGCTCTACATCCAGACCATGACCGAAGTCGTGCATCACCTGGTGAACCACCGGGGTTATTCGAACATCAAGTATTTCATCCTCGCGAACGAACCGCAGCACCGGTTGGAAACCTACGCGCAATACCGGCAGGTGGTGGAAAATCTGGCGGCCGCGTTTCAACAGTCGGGGCTGACAGGCCAGGTGAAGATCATGGGGCCGGATGTGGGCGGCGATGGCCAGACCTGGCTGGGTTCTTCCTCGGCGGATCTCCAGCGGCACATTGGTTCCTATGACTGGCACTACTACCCAAGCGCGGAAGCCGGCATCAAGGACGGCTCGCCGGAAAATCTCCTCCTTGGCCACGCCGCCACGATCCTGACGAACGACGCCGAGGCCGCCACCAAGCCGCTGGTCCTGGCGGAAATGGGCTGGTTCCACGGCGTCACGCAGGCTGACAACCAGCCCAATATCGCCAGCCCGCAATATGCGCTCGAGGTCATGGATCTCGGCCTCCAGGCCGCTCGCGCCGGCTGGTCTTCAGTCGCGTGGTATCTTGACGACCAGACCAACGACAAGCTGTGGGGCATGTGGGATATCAAGACCTCGCCCACATTGCGCCCATGGTTCTATACGTGGTCTTTGCTGACGAAATATTTTCAGCCGGACATGACGTTGTATCGTCCCGCCAGCGCCGCAGGTGTTCGTATCCTCGTGGGCAGGCAGTCGGTCGACGGCGCAAATCGCTGGTCCATCGCCATCGTGAACCGCCATGCCGTCGCTCAGGACATTACGATCACCATTCCCGCAGGAGCGGCAGTGACGTTGCGCCAGTTTACGTTCAAGGATGGCTGCCCGGCGAAAGACAAAAATGGTTTCCCACTTCCCACGGGAACCGTGACCGGAAATCTGGCCGCCGGCATCACCCTCTCGGCCCCGGCCGAAAGCGGCATGGTTCTCACCGACTTGAAGGACACATCGCGCTAGGGATACGGCGGAATCCCAAAATCCCGTCTGATCCCCGCCCGAAACACTTTCACCCCATGCCACCCGCCGTTTCATTGCCCGACGAATCCACCGACCGGCTGGCGTTGCAACGGCGGCTCTGGCTCATCGTCGCGCTGCTTTTCACGTCCTCCTTCCTCAACTACCTCGACCGCCAGACGCTTTCGGTGCTCAAGCCGACGATCAAGGCCGAGTTCGGGATCGACGACGCCGGCTACGCCATTCTCGTCAATGCCTTCACGCTCACTTACGCGGCGGCCTACATGCTCACCGGGTGGATCGTCGACCGCATCGGCGCGCGCCTCTCGCTCACGATCTTTGTTATCGGCTGGTCGATCGCCACCGTTGGCTGCGGTCTGGCCACGAGCTTCATGCTGTTTGGCGCCTTCCGGGCGCTCCTTGGTCTCATGGAACCCGGACTCCAGCCGGCGGCCATTCGCGCCATGACCCTTTGGGCCCCGCCCAATCGCCGGGCGGTATTGATGAGCCTTTGCGGCGCGGGAGGAACGATGGGCGCGGTCGCGGCCCCGCCCCTGATCGCTTCGCTGGCGATCGCCTATTCGTGGCACGCCGCTTTTATTGTGCCAGGCCTACTGGGCCTGGGTCTCGCCGTGTTGTGGTGGATTTTCTATCGGGACAAGCCGGTGGCCGCGACCCCGGCGGAGCCGATGGAGGCAACCACCGCGGTGGCCGGCGCCCTCCCCTGGATCCGACTTTGGCGTCAGCGTTCGCTGTGGGGTATCGTGCTGGCACGCTTCATCAGCGATCCGGTGTGGTATTACTGCTTGTTCTGGATGCCGGGATATTTTCAGGAGAAGCGCGGATTGACCCTCCAGGAGGTCGGCTGGGTGGGATGGATTCCCTTCATGGCGGGAAACCTCGGGGGATTCGCGGCGGCCGCATTGTCGGACCGATTGGCGCGCCGGCGCGGAAATCCGTTCAAGGCCCGGAGAAATATCCTGCTCGCCATCTCCGTGGTGGGGCCGCTTGCGGCCGCCGTGCCGCATGCGGGCAACATGGGGTTGACCCTCGCCCTCCTCTCGTGCGTCGCGGTCGTCTGCCTGACCTGGCTCTTCCTGCTTGGGCCTTTGGTGAGCGACACCTTCCACCCCGGCAACGTGGCCAGTGTGTGGAGCATCGCCGGCGCTTTTGGAGCAACCGGCGCCATCCTGTTTAACTTTGTCGTTGGCCAAGCGTCCGCTCATTTTGGGGACGACAGGCTGTTTCTGACCATGGGGCTGTTACATCCCTTGGCCGCGCTTGTTCTCTACTTCTTGGTGCGGAAGCCGGGATCGAATCCGGTGACAATCTAGTATACTTACTTAACTAAGTATTATTAGGTCGTTTGGCTGATAATGCCCCGGTAACTGCGTCCCCGCGAGGGAAGGTGGAGAGCAATCGGAGGGCAAGGCGTGCAGTCCGTAACGAAGGTGAGGCCCATCGAAGGAGCTCCGAAAACAAAATAACCGCGAAGCCGAGCCGTTGGCGAAGGCGAACCGGATTGGGTGCTGGCAAACCCTGCGGTGAGCGGGAGAGGCCTCAATGACCGTTGGTCCAGTCAACGTTACGGCGGGGTCGGTGGGCCGCGGCACGCCCCAAGGCGGAGTCATCTGATGTCGGCCAGATCGGCCCGGGCCGTGTCGTATCCCGTGGCGAAACTGAGCACTTGGGGATCGGGCGAACGGCCCTGCACCCGGCACCATTCCGTGTAGAGCGCGGGCCACCAGTTTTCGTGCTGGGTCATCCCGCGCGCCTGGTAGCTCTTCCAGCCGAGCAGAACGCGCGACCAGCACTGGTCGCCATACGCCGTGGCCTTCTTGGTGTCACCGATGGCGCTGACATACCAGTCACGCCCGATGCGTGCGTGCAGCACCTCATCGGCCCAGTCGTAGTCCTGAATCATGGCGGAGTAGGGGTCGCCGGAAGCGAGGCCGACCTCCCACTCGAAACGTTTTCCCGTTTTCGGCATCAATCCCTGCTCGATGAAGTAGAGCACGGCATGGCGCTCGAGTGGCTTGAGCTGGGTATTGAGCGCCAGAGACCACGTAAAATTAACCCGGACGAACTTTCGCCAGTCGATCCCGGCACGCACGAAACCGACCTCACCCATGATGGCGTGTCGCGCCTCGTCCCACAGCTGCCGGGCCATGTCCATGTGGTAGTCCCACGGCTTGTCCGGGGTTTCCGCGATGATCGAGGCCATCATCTCCGGCACGTCGATTTCCCGCAGGCGCTTGTAATACATCATGAGCGTTTTCGGCTCGGGCGGCATCATTTCATCGTAGAGGAACGCCTCGGCGTGCACGCCCATGTTGTAGGGGTCTTGGAAACGTTCGTCGCGGCGCGGCACAGGATCGAATGCTCGCGGCGTGGCGGAGAACCGGCGTGGCGGCAATGGCGCGGCGGCTTCGGCCGCCAGCAGTTCGCGCAGGAAGGCCAGCCACGGAGCCAGCTGGATCCGCGTCTCGGGCGTCGACAGCCGCGCGACACATTCGCCGCCGGTCCGGATCATTTCATCGATCTCGACCAGGGCGAACCGGCAGATGCGGAAGGTGGGGTGGTCGACGAGCCGGTTTGTCTCGCCCGTGTGCTGGTCGATCGCCGCGTGCAATTCCGGGAGAACCACCTCATACACGCCGGCCAGCAGCGCCTCGGTCGTCGGGGTGGCGAGGAGCTCATCGAACACCAGGTCCAGGGCCGCGGCAGGCGCGCTATCGAGTCCCAGGGGCGGTTCGCGCATCTCTCCGACCCGTTTGCGCCAGGCGCCGGCGTGCTCCGCGCAATAATGCGCGTGCAGGCTGAAAATCATCTTCAGCTCGTAGACCGGCTCGGAGGGAAGACGCTTGATCAAGGTCTCATGCAGCCGCCGGAACATCCAGTGCTGCCGCTTCAGGCGCAGCACGCAGTCGTCGATGGAGAGGCCTACGCGCATCGCTTCCTCGATGGATGCGATACCGGCGATTGCGGGCAGATTCCGATAGGAGGAATAGGAGAAGGAAGACATGGTGCGTGGAATTCCCGGAATCTTACCTGCCGGCGTGAAAGCTGTCTCCGCGGCCATTGACCGAGTCCGGGCTTTAAATGCTCGCAACGCCGATTTACGATTGCCGGCCAGGTCATAAAGGCGGAGCCTGGGTTATGCGCGCGCGATTTGAGAACCTGGTGCCGGTGGCGGGGCGATCATTTCACGTGGCGGAGCGGCGCCTGGCCCGTTTCGATGCGCCTTGGCACTTCCATCCCGAAGTCGAGCTGACGTATATTCTCTCGAGCCGGGGCCGCCGGTTTGTCGGCGACAGCATCGAGCCTTTTGCCGCCGGGGATCTGGTGCTGCTGGGGTCGAATCTGCCGCACTTCTGGCACAATGAAACCTCCGCCGGCCGCCGCCGCTCCGAGCCGGCGCATTCGATCGTCGTCCAGTTTCGCCCGCAGTTCCTGGGACCGGGATTCATGGAGGCGCCTGAACTGGCGCGGGTGCGGCGGTTGATCGAGCGCGCCGGGCGCGGGCTGGCTTTTTCCGCGGTCCGTCTCCCGCGGGTGGTGGAGAAGCTGACCGCGCTGCCCCGGCTGCAGGGCCTCCCGGCCCTGGTGCAGCTGCTCTCGCTGCTGGACGAACTGGCGGGAGCCCGGGCGCGCCTCCTCGCCACCGAAACCTACGCCCCACGCCTCGACTTGAAGGCGGAGTCGCGGCTGGCGCGGGCTTATGACTTCATGCTCGGACATTTTCGCGACCCGATCACGCTGGAGCAAATCGCCCGGGTCGCGTCGATGACCCCGTCGGCGTTCAGCCGCTTTTTCAAGCGCTCGACCGGGCGAAATGTCTCCGTGGTGCTGAACGAGGTGCGCGTAGGGCACGCGGCCCAGCAGTTGCAGGGCAGCGACTCAGGCGTCGCCGAGATCGCCTATGCCGCCGGATTTCCGACCCTCTCGAACTTCAACCGCCGGTTTCGCGAGCAGATGGGACGCAGCCCGACGGAATTTCGGCGCGTGCATCGAACCGCGGCAGATGCTGCCGGGTGAGGCGGAGCGTTTTTGCAGATCGGGGGAATCTTCGACACCGTGCTTCCGATGTCGGGCCGTCCGCTTCGTGAAGCAATAGCCGGAAGCGTCATTGCCCCTCAATCGAGTCCCGGCGATAAAACCGGGACTCGTCTTTTCTTTACGCACGATGGGTCCGATGCCCTGAAGCGGTGGGAGGGCAGCTCTGATGAAACCCTGCGACTGGAAGCCGCAGCCACGCAAGCAGGCTGCTACTTGGGAGAAATAGGGACAGGCGTATAGGGCAAAACCAACGATTGATTCAGCGACTCTCAGGGTCGCCTCTGGGCAATCAGGGGTGCGGTTTTCTCGGCGATCAGCTTTGCGATGAGAGTGTGGCCAACTGGCGAGGGGTGGACCCCATCGGCACTAAGCCAAGATGGTTCGGAGCTGAGTTGGGCATTGAGATCTACGACCGGCAACTTGTGCTCGGCGCCGATACGCAGCACGGCGGCTCGGTAGTCCGTCAAAACCGAGGCCAGTCCTCCGGCCGCATCGAAGGCCTGCTTTTTGTGCCGCTTGAAATAGGGTTCTGGTTCAATGGGAGGGATGGTGCAAAGCACGACACGGGCATGAATCGCTTCGCAGCGGGTGATCATCTGTTTAAGGTTCGAAATGTATTGCGCGACGGGCACATGAACCTTGGCCGCATCCAGCCGACTGTCGTTGGTGCCGAATAAAACGATGACGACGCTTGGCTTTTGATCCAACACATCAGTCTGCAGCCGTTTCAAGCCGTCCGCCGTGGTGTTGCCCGGGATGCCGGCGTTTACGACCGTCACGCCGAGAATCTTCCCGAGTTCTTCCGGATATCCTCGCTTCGTGATGCTGTCGCCAAAGCAAACGACCTTCGGGGATGTATCGCCGGCGTGTGCCGGCTGGCTGACGCACAGCAATATGAGAATCGCGCCAACGATAGCGCGTAATTTGGTGGGCAATTGCGAAGTACCGATGGATGGTTGATTTATCATTGGCTGGTGGCGTGCGGTCGCCTGTTGGATTCGTGGACCGCGAGCGCTGAAGGTTGCGGGGTCCATGTTGCTGAAGTTTGACCGATGGGATGTGTGGCGCGGCTGGATGAAGTCGAGAGGGGCACGCCGTCCGTTCAATTACCTGAAGAGCTTAAGGCGTCGTGGTCCCGGGCGGGAGAGGGCGGGTGGCCACCGGCCGAGAGGACGGTCTGGGCGCCGAGTAGTCCGCTGGTCTCGGTGCGAATGATCTCGAGGGCCGACTGCAGGTCGGCGGATTCCAGCATTTTTCGGGCGATTTCCTCCCCAAGCATCCGGCCGGCTTGCGTGTCGGTCGGGTAATGCGCGCCACCGACGATGCGCGACCACATGGTGTCCTCCACATGTTTCTCAAAACAAGCGGCTTTCTCGGGAAACGCCGCGGCCATGATCGCGGCCCACAGCGCGCTTTCGACGGAATGCCCGCTCGGGTAGGATGAACTTGCCGGCTTCGGCACACAGGGCGTCACCCGCATGTCGCGCTGATAGGGTCGGGGGCGGGCCCATCCCGCCTTCGCGGCCAGGATGGCCGGCCGGCTCTGGTCGCGCACGGCTTTGAATATCTTCGCGGTCTCCGGCAGGTTTTCGGGGGTGAACTCCGCGCCCCACGCCTCCGCGCCCATCAGGAAGGGAGTATGAGCCGCCAGTTGCTGCGCGCGGGCTACCTGTTCGGGCGTGCGTTCTGCCTGGAGGCGGAGGACAACGGCGAGGTCGGCCCGGCCGGCCGGCGAATCATCCGGCGGCGGCGGGGGCAGCAACTGCTGAAAGACGGTGAGGTCGGTTCCGAGGTAAACCGGAGCGGTGGCCGTCTCCGCGGCGATGCCGGTGTAACCAAAGAACAATACCAGCAACGCGATCATCGCCAAAAGCCGGCGGGTGAAGAGAGAGCGGGTGGGTTGCATGGGTTCAGTTGATGGCAGATGGACTTTTCAGGAAAACCTCCCGCAGGGGTTCTGGCAGCATGGGCATCGCGCCGGATTGGGTGCAGACAAACGCCGCGATTTCACCGGCGCGCCGCACGATTTGGGTGGCGGGCCAGTGATGCAAGAGGCCCAAGGTGAGCGTCGCGGTGTAAGCGTCGCCTGCCCCGACAGTGTCGCGGACCGTCACCGGGATCGCCGGACACTCCGCCGTCTCACGCGGTGTCCAGAGCAGGCTGCCGCGCGCGCCGCGGGTCAGGGCAACGGCCTTGAGCTTTCGCTGGCGACCCAGGTGGGCGATACATTCCCGGGCATCGCCGGCGAGGCCAAATACCGGGGCCAGGGCGGTCAATTCTTCTTCGCTTAATTTGACGACGTTCGCGGCATCCATGGACCAGCCAAGGATCTCGCGATCCAGAAGCGGCGAGCGGAGGTTCGGATCGAAAATGCGCAGGGCCTCGGGCGGGGTTGCGGAAACGAGAGCCCGGATGGCGTCGCGCGATTGAAGGCTCCGCTGCGCGAGCGAGCCAAAGTAGACGGCCTGGGCCCGGCCCATCCCAGCCACAACCTCTTTCGTCGCGATGATCCGGTCCCAAGCGACGTGCGGGGTGATGGCGAAGCCGGGCACGCCTTCTTTGGTCAGCACCACCTCGGCGGTGCCGGTGGGAGCCGCCTGATCAATTTGAATCTCAGTCGTGGCCAGGCCGTTTCGCTTCAAGTGCTCGAGCAGGAATCGCCCGTGTTCATCGTGGCCGACGCGCGAAATGAGCCGCGCCCGGGCGCCCAACTGCTGAACGTGAAAGGCGAAGTTCGCCGGGGCTCCGCCGGGCCGCTGCCGGCCGGGCAGCAGGTCGCAAAGCAGTTCGCCGACCGCCGTCACCTCCGGAATCATGGATGCGCTCCGGTGGCAGGGTCCTCGGCAGACATGAGATAGCGGCGGAGGGTTTCCTTGGCCCCGAACTGATAAAAACTCTGCAGGGCCTGCCGCACACTCGTGCGGAAGGTCTCGGACTGCGACAATCTCGGCTCGAACAAGTCGTGACCGGAGAACACGGCATCGGGATCCTGCCGCGCCCGCCGGGCGATTTCCTTCAACGCGGGGGCGCCGGGGTCGGGGGAGTGAATCTCGCGGCCGTGGTCGTCCTGCCCGGCCAGACAGCGGAACCAGGAGGCGATGACGAAGCTTAGCCAGGTCACCGATCCGCGCTTCAGTTGCTCCTCGATGGAGGGGAGCAGAAACTGGGGGATGCCGGAGGTGCCGTAGGTGCTGATGCGGAAAAGCGGATCGCGGATGGCCGGGTTGGCAAACCGCTCCAACACCCGGGTCTGGTAGGCGTCAAGCTCCATGCCCGGCATGGGCTTGAGCGAGGGGATGACCTCGCGCTGCAGCATCAACTGGACGAGCCAGCGGATCTCCGGGTCGTTGGTGGCCTCGTGGACGAAGGTGTGCCCGAGCAGGATCCCGATGTAGCAGAGGGCCTGGTGGCTGCCGTTCAGGATCCGCAGCTTGATCTTTTCGTAGGCCGCCACGTCGTGGGTGAACTGGACCCCGCATTTCTCCCAAGCGGGCCGGCCGGCGATGAAATGGTCCTCCAGCACCCATTGGGTGAAAGACTCGGTCATCACCGGCCACTGGTCATCGATGCCAAGGTCGTTCCTTACCATCGCGCGATCGCCGTCGTTGGTTCCGGGGGTGATGCGGTCGACCATGCTGTTGGGGAAGGCGCAGTGGCTCTCGATCCAGGCGGCCAGCCGCGGATCACGCCGCTCGGCAAAAGCGGTCAGGTGGCGCTTCAACAGGGCGCCGTTGCCCTGGATGTTGTCGCACGACATGAGGGTCACGGGATGGCCATGCTCGAGCATGCGCCGATGGAGGCTTTCGGCGAGGAAGCCGAATACGCCCCGGGGCCGGCCGGGATTTGCCAGGTCAAACTGGACGTCGGGATGATCGACATCGAATCCGCCGGTCCGCTGGTTGATGTGGTAGCCGCCTTCCGTAATGGTGAGGGAGATGATCTTGGTGTCCGGGGAGGCGAGCGTTTCGATCACGCGTCCGGGGTTATCCGGTGCAAACAGGTAGTCCACCATCGATCCGATGACGCGGGCGCGGCTGTCGGCTCCGTCGCGTTCGACGACGGTGTAAAGGCAATCTTGGCGCCGCATCGCGTCGCGCATGCGTGCGTCTGCGGGGAGGAGGCCAACGCCGCAGTAGGCCCACTGCGGGTCGCCGCCGCGCTCAAGCAGGTCGTCCGCGTAGACGGCCTGGTGAGCGCGAAAGAAACCGCCCACGCCAATGTGGACGATGCCGGGTTGGAGACTGCGGCGATCGTAACGGGGCCGCCTTACCGTGGCGGGAAGCTGAGACAAGGTGGAGGTGACCAAATTCAGGCTCATGGGTGAGGGGGCAACGCTGAGGGATGGCAGAGGGGAGGATAAACGATCGCAGATTGAAGCCGCGGCCGTCGCGAGGCCGGCCGTCTTCAGGTCATTCTTTCAGCACGAGGTTGGTCGTGATGATGGCGCTGGCCTCTTCGCCGGTCAGGCCGCCGGTGATGCGGAGCCAGCCGCCGAAATGCTTCAGGCGGATGACATATTGGCCCTCCGCGGTGATCGGGGCGAAGGCGGTGCCTTCATCGATCCAGTCGACGCCGTTCACGGAGATTTGCGCGCGGGCATCGAAGCGGAGGTTCTTGCCGCGGGCCTGTTCGAGCCGGACGAAGAACATGGCTTCGGTGGCCCAGGCGGTTTCCATGTGGGCGGAGGTGTATTCGCCGGAAACTTCCCACTTATAGTCGAGGACGTTGTTATGAAATTGGCGCATGACTGAGGGGGTGGATTATTGGAAGGAGAGGCAGAACGAATCCATATACATGTAGACGCGGCGGTTCGTGTCGTTCTCGATGTTCACAAACGGGTTGATGAGCATGTCGATGTTGTCGTAGCGGCGGGCGAGGGTGGGGGCGAGGCCGCGCATGTCGAACACCTTGCCCTGGCACTCCATCTCGACGTATTCGCACTTGGCCAGGTCGAAGGTCATGCGGAAGTAGATCCAGTTGATCTTGTCGTCGGTCTCGTTGTAGCAGAGCTCGTGCTTCTTCTCGCCCAGCCATTGGAAGCTGTCGGTGCTGCCATCGGGGCGGCGTTTGCCGAACCATTGGGGATCGATGCCGTTGGCGAACCACTCGCCCTTCGAGTCGTAGCCCCATTCCTCGTCACTCCTGGCGATGGAGTGGGAATACTGCCAGCGCTTGACCAGCTTGCCGTTCACGGAATTGACGTAGCGGATGCCGGGAACGTAGCGGTGGATGCCGTCCTGGATATCCATGCAGAAGCTGATCGCGCGGAAGTCCTTTTCGCCATGGCCGAAGCGGTCCTGTTCCACGGTGTAGGAGAACCAGGTCTCGTATTGGACCAGGTTGAGCGGGCGCTGGAAAGTGAGGCGCTTGATGGCCATGGAACTCGCCCCGGGGGCGGGCATGTTCTCATAACGATCGGCGACGGGGCGCGTGCTCAGCTTGAGGGAATAGAGTCCGTCCATCGAACCGTGCGTGCCGGCCCAGCCAAAGGCGGCGGCGCTGAGGCACGTCGGGGCACTGCGCATTTGCTTGTAGATCGATTTGCGCGGTGTGAAGCCGGGCTCGACGAGATTGCAACGCAAGTCCATCCATCCGTTCAGGCCGTTGTCGAAATCATCATAACACATGATGTGCGGCAGGGGCTTGTATTTGCTCATTCCGATCGGAGCGGCGATGACGTGATTCATGAGGATTAGGGAGAGGACGGGGACGTTGTTGGGTGCGCCGTTCCCGGCTGGAGGGGAATGGCGGGACGCATCCACGATGAGCCCAGCCTGCGCCTGGTCACCCCAATCGCTCCGGTTCCAAAATGGGACCGAAAGCGCCTTGGGTCGAACTCACAGCCGGCTGCCGGGTTTCGCTCCGGCATCCGCCAACGGCATTATTCCGGCTTGGGTGCGGCCACGGTGGCGCCCGTGATGAAATCAGGCACCAGCCAGAAATGCCGCTTGGGCAGTTGCTCGCCTTGGATGGCCCGGAGCAGGACGGAGAGGACGGCCTTGGCTCTCGTCTGCGGGCCGCAGGTGTAGCGGGCCGGTTCGGGTTCGAGGAACTGGAAAAAGTGTTCGTCGTTGCGGCTGATGAGGGAAAGATCCTGGGGAATCCTCACGCCCATGCGGGTGAGGACGCTGAAGAGGGCCAGGTATTGGTAGGCATTGGTGACGAGCACGGCGGACACGGCCTCGGGTCCTCTGATCAGCCGCGCGGCCAGGTGGCGGACACGCTGCATGTCGCCTGGATACCGCCATATTTTTATGCTGACTTCGGTTTTTCCCAACAAACGCGCGCCCTCCCGGAAACCTTCCTCGCTCTTTATTTCATTCGGCAAATGAGGGTCTTCAAAGATCAGCGCCAGCCGGCGATGACCCTTCTGGACAAGGAGGTTTGCGGCGTGCCGGCAGGCGGCGATCATGTCCACGTCCACATCGGGCAGGTCCACTTTTTCATGTGCGGTGCCGGCGATGACAGTGGGAATCCTCCGGGCCTTGAACCAGCCTTGGTTGATCGGATTGGAATAGACGAGGATCCAGCCGTCGGCGGGATACTTGGTGGTCAGTTCGGCCAGCGCGGAGGACGGTCGGTTGGAATAGTAGCGATGACTGACATGCACCTCGAGGCGGAAGCCTTTGGCGTAAAACAGCGTTCGCAACTTGTCGATGAACACCATGGTGCTCGGCTTCATGTGGTCGAACGATTCGGGCATCATCAAGCCGATGACCTTGTGCCGGGCCGTGCTGGCCGGCTTGGGCCGGCCGAGGCTGGCAATCCGGGAACCCAGGCCGGGCGTGGTGAGGAGAACCTTCTGTTCTCGCAGAATCTGGATGGCGCTGCGCAGCGTGCGGCGGCTGACCTGAAGGCTTTGCGCGAGGTAGCGTTCAGGCGGAAGTTCCTTCGCCCAGGTGCCGCGCTCGATGTTCTGCCCAATGGCTTTGGCCACCTGCTGCGCGAGCGTTGAAAATTGGTCGGGGGCGGTGAGCATGGGCGGTGGAGGGGAGCGGCTCGAAGCACGTTACGCGCGCTTGGTTTGAAAGTGCAAGCCAACGGGACCGCGGAACCGCCCAAGCCGGCCGGTGTGGGCATAGGGATGTGGCCGCGGCGGCGCGCCGGATGGCCCTGACGGGAAGTGCGGTCTCAGAATGGGACCGCACCAATCTCTTCGAACCGCACCTTGAATGGACCATGGTGCTCGTCACGAAGGCGCTACCCCCCGCTGTCTTCAGTCACCCTCAACCACCTTGCCATGACCGGCCGACCTGTAACAGGGTCACAGCGAAAGATGGGTCATGCGAGGTGGGCGAACCTCAAAACCAAAACCAATGAAGCTTAGCAGTCATCCACTCATCCGAACAATCGCACGTTCGATCGCCATAATCGCGGGATTGGCCGCCCTTCCGGGCTTCGCCGCTGATGGGGTCGGTATCGTGACCGGCCGGATCTACAACCCGGCGACGGGCGAATACGTCCGCAACGCCCGCGTCGAAATCACGGGAACCGGCCAGATGACAATATCCGGTGATGGCGGCGAATACCGCCTGGCCAATGTGCCGGCGGGCCCGGCGGTGGTCACGGTCAACTACGCCGGATATCGCGTGGATGCGGCCACCCTCGAGGTTCCGGCGGGCGCCACGGTCACGCATGATTTCCAGATCGTCAGCACGGAAACCGCCGCGACGGACGCGGACGAAGTGGTCAAGCTGGAGAAGATGGTCGTCTCCGCCGGCCGCGAGGGCAACGCGAAGGCCATCATGGAGCAGCGCAGCTCCATGAACATCACCAACACGATCGCGACCGATGTCTTCGGCGATTTGCCGGAGGGCAACGTCGGCGAGTTCCTGCGTTTTATGCCTGGCGTGCAGATGGACACTACTTTTGGCGAGCCCCGCTTTGCCATGCTGCGCGGTCTTGGCCCGGAATACAACACGGTCACCGTGGACGGTCTGCCGCTGGCCGCCGCGGACGCCAACAATGGCGCCAATGGCCGCGCTTTCACCTTTGAGATGGCCTCGCTGGGCAGCATGGATTCGATCGAAGTCTCCAAAACCATCAGCGCCGACGTGGACGCCAACGCTCCCGCGGGCACGATCAACATGCGCATGAAACGGGCCTATGACCGCCAGGGCCGGCGCATCTCCCTGACCGGCAACCTGGCCATGCATGACTCGGCGCTCGCCCTAGGCCGGTCCAATGGTCCGTTTGATACGGGGGAGACCCGCAAAATTCGTCCGGGTGGACAGCTCGATTATTCGGACACCTTCTTCAACCGACGCCTGGGCATCGTGGTGAATCTCGGCCGGTCCGACCTCTACGGGGATGCTTCGCGGATGACGCATAACTACAATTACACCACGACTGCCGCCGACCAGCGGTATGGGGTCATGAACACCATCGCCTTTTTGTCCGCCCCGCGATTCTACCAGCGCAACAACGCCTCGCTGACGGCCGACTTCCGCGCGACGCCCGACCTGTCCCTCGGCCTCAAGATCTTCTACTTCAACAGCGATCTTTGGACCCCGCAGCGCACCGTCACCATGACGGCCGGCACGCGCACGGCGGTGACGGGCGACGGCGTCACCGATCTCACCTCCGCCACCAACTCCAGCATCTCGGATTCAGGCATCAGCTACATTCAAAAATACGGCAAGTCCCTGATGATCGCGCCCTCCTTTGACTGGAAGCTGGGGAATCTGAGGTTGGAGGGGCGTTTTGCGCTGACGGACGCCAAGTCCTGGTATGCTTCGGAGGACCGGGGCGTGATGAGAAACCCTGGCGCCCTGGCCGTGGCCAACGCGCGATTCACCGCGACCCGCTCTTCGGTGATGACTCCCGACTGGCAGATCACCCAGATCTCGGGCAACGACATCTCCAATCCGGCGTCCTTCCCTTCGAGTTCGACCATGAGCACCGTGGACGGACGGACGTCCACGCAAAAATTCTACACCGCCATGCTCGATGCCACCCTGCCCACGACGATCGCGGGCGTCCCCGTCGTCTGGAAGGCCGGCGGGAAATATAGCTACGAGGGGCGCGGCTACGACAATCTCATTACGCTGCACCAATATCGCTATACCGGTCCCGGCAGCTACTGGGCGGACAAGGTCGCGGAGTTTGTCTTCAACGACACCGGCACCGGTAGCAGGATCACCTCGATTTCCGGCGGGCGGATCTTCATGCCCGACCTGTCCGCCGCGTATCGGGATTTCAAGGCGAATCCCGGCAACTACCAGCAGGTGCTCACGGCGGCGGGCGCCTATGACGCCTGGGTGTCAAATCATTCGCGCTATGGCGAGGAGATCGGCGCCGCCTACCTGATGGGCACCGCGCAGTTGACCCCCAAGGCCTCGCTCCGGGCCGGACTGCGCTACGAGAAGACGACCAACATTGCCACGGAGCCCGACAGCTACTCGTCGGCCGAGGTGGCGGCCGCCGGCTACCCGGTCCTCGCGAGCGGGGAGATGGCTTCGACCGTGGAGGGCATTTATTATCAGTTCATGTCCCGCCCGTGGAGGGAGCGTCGCTCCTCGTTCGACGATTTCTTCCCCAGCGCGTCGTTCAAATACGAGCTGCCTTACGACATCGATATGTCGCTGGGCTTCAGCACCACCATCCGCCGCGCGCCCTACTCGGTCTTGTCCGGTGCTTTTCGGGTCAATGACACCAACCAGACGGTGACGGTCACCAATGCCAATCTCCAGCCCGAGTCCGCGAAGAATTATGCCCTCCGCTTCGCCCGCTACTCCAAGTCCCTCGGCATGGTTTCGGTGAGCTTCTTCGAGAACCAGATCGAGGACAAGTTCCTCACCACCACCATCACCTCGCAGGAATTCGGCAACACGGATCCGACGCTCGACGGATACCTGTTTCAGACCACGGTCAACAGCGCCGACAGCACCACCATGCGGGGTTTCGAACTGGAGTTCAGCCAAAACCTCGGCTTCTTGAATGAAAAGTATCTCAAGCGGTTCAATGTAAGGGGCTCTTACACCCGCAACTATGTGCGAAAGCAGACCATAACTGATTTGGCGCCGCAGATGATCAGCGCCGGTTTCGACTTCACCTATTGGCGGGTCAATATCTACGCCAATGCGAGCCGCTACGGTGACCTCTACAACACCATCGGTGTAGCCAACCGCATTGACAAAGGCTTCACCTACGTTTCCGCCGGCGGCAACGTCCGTCTGACGAAGAACCTGCGCCTGAGCCTCAGTGTGCGCAACCTGACGGATTCACCGGAATTCTTTCGTGTCGAGAAACGCGGCGACCTGCCCGAGGTCCTGCAATTGTATCACTCCAACGGCACAACCTACACCCTCCAACTCAAAGCCGACTTTTGAGCTTGGGATTGCGGGGCTGGCCTCGCCGCCGGCTTCGTGTCCTTGTCGCGACCCCGCCTGAAGATGCCGGACAGTCCTTCGAGTCCCGATCAAAATGACCGGCTCTCGGCGATGCGACCTTGTGGTCGGACTTCTTTCTGGCTCTTTTCCGACGACATTCATCCCATGCAAATCTGCACGCTCGAAACAACCGGCACGCCAATCGGGCCGAACCCGGAGACGCTCTGATGCCGACCCCCGAAATCGCTCGCTCGCGGGCCGCAGGTGGTCTCTCCGGCCGTTACAAGTGGGAACTGGTCCTGCTGATGTTCTTCGCCCAGTTCCTCAACCAGGGCGACCGGCAGATCTACAACGCGGTCCTGCCGCTGCTCAAGGTCGACCTGGGGCTCAGCGACGTCCAGCTCGGGCTCGTCGTCACGGCCTTCACCATCGTGTTCAGCGTATGCGTTCCCTTCGCCGGCTACTGCGGAGACTTCGTTTCCCGGAAATGGATCGTCGTCACGAGCCTGCTGGTTTTCAGCCTGGGCACGTTGTGCACGGGTTTCAGTTCCGGGCTGATCATGCTCATCCTCTTCCGCAGTGTCGCCACCGGCGTGGGCGAGGCTTTCTATTTCCCGGCGGCCAATGCCCTCATCGGGCAATATCACACCTCCACCCGGGCCATGGCGATGTCCTTCCACCAAACCTCGCAATACGTGGGGGTCGTGGCGAGCAGCTGGGTCGCCGGCTGGCTGGGGCAGGAGTATGGCTGGCGCGCGGCCTTTTATTTCTTCGGCGGACTGGGGCTGGTGCTCGCCGTCGTGATTGCGGTGCGCGTGCGCAATGAACGGCGCGATGCCGTCCTGCAACCGGCCGCGCCCCGGCAGCCGGTCGCAGCTCCCGAAGCGCCGGTCCGGCCGGGCGAGGTGCTTCGCGGCGTGCTGCGCGTGCCGACGATGTATTTCCTGTCGGCGGCCTATGGCGGCATGGTTTTCGTCTTCATCGGCTACATGACCTGGATGCCGACGTTCCTGCACGAGAAGTTCTCGCTGTCCGTGAAGTCGGCGGCCGTGAACGCGGTGCTCGCGCATTTCATCTTCGCGTTCCTCGGGGTGTTGATCGGGGGACGGCTCTCGGATCATTTTGCGCCCCGCCGCCCGGCGATCCGGCTCGAGATGTCCGGCCTGGGCTTGCTGCTGGGCGTGCCCTTCATTGCTTGCCTGGGTTTCGCCGACAGTATGACCGGTGTCACCATCGCGATGGCGGGTTTCGGCCTGTGCCGCGGGTTCTTCGACTCGAACCTTTTCGCCATCCCCTTCGAGGTGGTCCGCGGCCGCTACATCTCTTCCGCCACCGGGCTGATGATCTGTTGCGCCTTCTTCATCGGTTCCACCTCGCCGATGATCCTGGGCTACATGAAGCAGCATGTGAACCTCGGCTTGGGGATTTCCGCGTTGGCCCTCATGTATTTTCTCGGCGGGGTAAGCCTCTTCGTGGCGCGGTTCCGCTTCTTCGCCCGGGATCGGGCGAAAGCCCAGGATGGTTCGGCGCCGGTCGGCGAGCCCGTGCCCCTGCATTGACCGGTCCATGCGCTGGGTCGTGCAAGGTTTGGCGCTGTGGCTGGTCACCGCCGCGGTGACGTCAGGCGCGCTGGTGATCAAGGTCAGGCAGTTTCCGCGCATGCCCGGTGCTTCCGTCCAGGGCATGGCGATCACCGACGACGGGCTGCTGGTGCAGGCCTACGATGGAGGACAATGCCGGATCTTCGACCTCAAGGCGGAAGGCAATGCACCGGTCGCCGGGTTCCCGTTCGCCTCGGCCGGGAAGGACAACCACGCGAACGCGGTTTCGCTGGGTGACACGCGTTATGAGGGCGGCTGGCTGCCGCTGCTCTACGTGACGGGCGGGCAGCCGGCGAACGGCCGGATGGAATGCCATGTCGAGAACATCCGGAAGGAAGGTAACGTCTGCTGGGCGGAGCGGGTGCAACGAATCACCCTGTCCGCCGACTTTGCCTGGGACATGCAGCCGGGCTCAGCCTATCGCGAGGCCGACGGCTTCTGCAGGATCTGGGGGGCGCCGACCTGGCTGGTCGATAGCCGGGCAAACTGCCTCTACGTTTTTTCCGCCATCTACCGCACGACCCGCGCCTACGCCCGGTTTGCGAAGGAAAACCGCTACGTGGTAACCAAGCTCCGTTTGCCGGCGCCAACCGAAGGGGATGTGACCCTGACGCCCCAGGATGTGCTGGATCAGGTCCTTTACGATTTCGACGTGCTGGTCACGCAAAGCGGGGTGGTGCGGGGCGGGGAAATTTATTATGTGTTCGGTTTCGGCCGCGACCAGGCCAGCCGGGAGTCGAGCCAGCTGCGCATCTACAATCTGCCCACGCGAGCAATCACCGGGCGGATCGACTTGGCCACCGCGATTCCCGAGGAACTGGAAGGCTGCGATTTCTACCAGGGTGAGCTCCACGTGGTGACGCAGGCGGGCAGCCTGTATAGGATCAATCCGGCGGCTTCGACCCCGTGAGATTCCCGCCGGGAGTCTGCGCAGAGCGGGCTGCGGGTCGGAGCGCCTGAACCGGGCCCGGCGCGGCGCTCTCGGCCGCGCACCCGGCGCCTCAATTCGCGGTGTAGGGACCGATGACGGCCTTCACCCGTTGCTCCTCGTCGGAGTCGTCGAGCACGTAGACGCGATAAGTGGCGCCGCCGGCGTCGACGCGGATGACCACGTGGCCCTGTTTGCTCTGAGCCTTATCCAGGTTGTAGGTCGTCGCTTGCGTGGAAGGAGTGACGTTGGTGATGAAAATATCGCGCGGGCCCGGCCACAGGCTCTTGGACAGCATTCGCTGGTAGGTATTGACCGCAGGATGGCCGTCGGCCCGGCTCGTCACCACAATCACGCGCGGACGGAGGAGGCGGAGGAATTCGGCGGAGTTGGCGTTCCAGCTGCCGTGGTGATTGGCTTTCATCGCATCAACCGGTCCGGAAGCTTTCGCGGCCGCGGGCTCGACATCCTGCCAGCTTTGGGAGCTGGGCATCAGCACGCTGGCGGTGGCATCGAGGTCGCCGCCGGAAAAGTAGTCGAATTTGCCGTAAGTGACGCGAAAGCCGATGCTGCATTGGTTTTCATCCAAGCGCTCGCCGTTTTTCACGTTCGCCAGCTCGCGGGCGTCAGTGCCCTTACCGGTCCAGACGCGGCCATTGGCGATGAGGTTTCGGATTTCGAAGGTGGGATAGGCGGCGGCATCATGGCGCAGCACGATCTGATCGTTATGGCCGGGCTTGAATTGCTCGACGACGAGGCCGCGGTGCTTGACCTGCCAGTTGAGGAACTTGCGATAATTCCCCAGCTCGAGCGGGGCGGGGTAGTTGTAGTCCGGCCAGTTCCGGTCGATGATTTTGCGAATCGGGACAAGTTCCGGGATCTCGCTGATGCCGGTCAGCGCGTAATCGCCCTTGGCGGAACGCTTGCTGTCCGGGCTTACCTTGCCGATGTGATCCCCGTGAAAATGCGAGAGGACGGCGTAATCGATCTGCTTCGCAGGAAAATTGCGCAGCGTGCGCGAGATGTAGCGTGCGATCCATTCGCCGGCCTGGCGTGAGCTGTCGGGTTTCGTGGGCATTCCGAAGGGCGCCGGCAGGGGATTGGCCTGGCCGTCACCGGCATCCACCAGCAAGGTGGTGCCATCGGGGAGCAGGCAGAAAACGGAGTCGCCGCGGCCGGTGTTGATATGATGGATGTCGAGCGTGCCCGCGGTCCATGCGGGCAGCGGTTTTCCGGTTTCTGGAACCTCGGACTGTTGGGCGATGGGTGCCGCAGGCGTGGCATTGGCGCGAGTCAGCGAGAGAGCCAGGGCCAGGCCAGCCAGGAAAACCCCCGTCGATAGCTGGCGACGGGGAACAGACCAAAAGCAGTGTTGATCAGGGGGTATCATAAGTGTCGGGGATACAGGGAATGCTTCGTATTATGCGAGGATCATCCGCGCTGGAGGTAACGATCGGACAAGACGGCCATGCGGTCGATGACTGTGCGCCCCGCGCATCAAGCTTCGAGGCATTTCGTTCGGTCCCATTTTGAAACCTCCATGGTTGATTTCCGCTGATAGGGGGTCGCATCTCTCCACCAGGCTTCGCCCGGTCGCTCGTTCCCCGTCTCCCACCCAAGCGCGAGTTGCCGCTCAAGGGGATCGTTCGTCGGTCTGCCATTATGCAGATTTCGGCAGACCCGTCCGGGCGAGGACGCCTCAACGGACATTGGTCAGCATCGGTGCCCGAGGGTCAGGTCGCCGTGGGTTTTCTGCGGTATTGTAGGTGATGGTGGTATCCATTGGATGGATTGCGGGTTGTTGGTTGGGGTGATTGGGTGCGGGAGGCCGGGCGTATCATTGATGGGGAGATGTGACCTCATGCCCCGCACAGCCCTCGGGCTTGCCATGCGGCGCGGAACTTCGCTCGCGTCCACTGACCGGGCTTTCGCCAAGGCGCTCAGGCGCCCGGCGTTCAAACCAAGCGACCTTTGTTGCAGCAGAAACCGCCCGGATCACGTCTCCCATTAGCTTACGGCCCTCCGGCACACTGATCAGGATGCCAACCCCGGGCACCAGCCCTTCGCATTGGAGCGAGGACTATCCGTCCAGCAAGGCATCGGCATCGCGATCGACAATCCGCGGGACTGATAGTCCCGCCTTGTTGCTCCGTTTTTCAAATACCCACGTGATCTTTACTTCACCGCGACCTCGCGGAACTGGCCGAGGGCGCGGTAGCGTTCGTAGCGCTCGTCGAGCAGCTTGTCCACCGGCTTGGGGGTGAGGTCGCCGAGATGGCGGATGAGCGAGAGCTTGAGCGCGCCGGCGGCGGCGGCGGGATTGTTGTGCGCGCCGCCGAGCGGCTCGGGAATGACTTCGTCGACGACGGCGAGCTCCTTGAGATTGGGAGCGTTGAGCTTCAGGGCCTCGGCGGCCTTCGGGGCCTGGGCGCGGTCCTTCCAGAGGATGGCCGCGCAGCCCTCGGGAGAGATGACGGAGTAGTAGGCGTTCTCGAAGATGAGCACGCGGTCGGTGACGCCGATGCCGAGCGCGCCGCCGGAGCCGCCTTCACCGACGATGATGGCGATGGAGGGGACCTTGAGCATGGCCATCTCGCGGAGGTTGACGGCGATGGCTTCGGAAACGTGGCGCGCCTCGGACTCGATGCCGGGGTAGGCGCCGGGGGTGTCGATGAAGGTGATGACCGGCAGACCGAACTTCTCGGCGAGTTTCATCAGGCGGAGGGCCTTGCGGTAGCCCTCGGGCTGGGGCATGCCGAAGTTGCGGATGATGTTCTCCTTCGTGTCGCGGCCCTTCTGCTGGGCGATGATCATGACCGGACGCTCCTCGAAGAAGGCGGTGCCGCCGATGAGGGCGCGGTCGTCGTTGAACTGCCGGTCGCCGTGGAGTTCCTGGAAGTCGGTGCAGAGGGCGCCGATGTAGTCGAGGGCGTAGGGCCGTTTCGGGTGGCGGGCGACCTGGACGCGCTGCCAGGGCGTGAGGTTGGAGTAGATGTCCCGCTTGGTCGTGTCGATCTTGGCCTCGATGGTGGCCAGCTCGGCGGACATATCGATGTTGTTCTCCAGCGACTGCTGGTGCAGGGCTTCGAGCTGCTTTTCGAGTTCACGCAGGGGCTTCTCGAATTCGAGCAGATAGGCGGGTCGATCCATAGCCGGTCAGGTTAGTTGGCCGGATGAGCGGCTGTCAACGGGTGTGTCCCGTGGCGGCGGCCGGGCCGTGGTGCAAACGGCTGGCGAGGAAGAGCGCTTGTCTTCTAAATGTTACTCGGTTTGTAATATCACTTTCACGTCGAACCCCTTAAAGTGCGTGGCAAATTTATGATGACCCTGGCTTTCATCGAACAGATTGGCGGTTGGTGGAACGAACTTTCCTTGGCCAAGCAGCTTTTTTACGGAATCGGTCTGCTGGCCGGATTCATGACCCTGGTGCTGGCGGTGCTGGCCGTCGTCGGCATGGAGCATCATGACGCGGTGGATGCGATCGGCACGGACGATCTGGGGCATGGGGGCGGGGGGATCTTTTCCGTCAAGCCGCTCACGGGCTTCTTCCTCGGCTTCGGTTGGGCAGGCGGCATCGCCATGGAATCCGGCTGGTCGTTGATCGCGGCCTTGGCGATCGCCTGCGTGGCGGGTGGGGCTCTGATGGCGGTCGTCGTGCTGATGTTCCGCGCCATCTATGCGATGAAGAGCGACGGCACCGTGCAGGTGCAGAAGGCGGTCGGGGCGGTCGGCACCGTCTATGTGACCGTGCCGGCCAACAAGGCGGCCGGCGGGCAGGTGGTCGTGAATTTCAGCGGTCGTCAGGAAACTTTCGCCGCGTTGAGCGGCGCCGGGCAACCGATCGCCAGCGGCGAGAAGGTGCGGGTCGTCAGCCTCGTCGACAACCGCACCGTGCTGATCGAGGCGCTCTGAGCGCGCCCCGCCGCCGCCTTTCCAACTTCGGGCCAACAACCATCCAACCCCCATGATCCAGATCCTAGCCATCGGCTTCGTCGTCGTCTTCCTCCTGATCATCGTCATCACGCTGATCTCCCGCTACCGCATGTGCCCGCCCGACCGCATTCTGGTCGTATATGGCAAGCTGGCCGAGGGCCAATCATCCAAGTGCTACCACGGCGGCAGCACCTTCGTGATCCCGTTCTTCCAGAGCTACGGCTACCTGGACCTCACGCCGATCAACATCGAGATCGAGCTGAAGGGCGCTCTCTCCAGCCAGAACATCCGGATCGACACGCCCGCGTCGTTCACCATCGGCATCTCGACCGACGCCGAGGTCATGCAGAACGCCGCCACGCGCCTGCTCGGTCGCACGCTCGACGAGATCCAGCAACTCGCCTCCGAGATCATCATGGGCCAGATGCGCGTCGTTTTCGCCTCGATGACCATCGAGGAAATCAACAACGACCGCGAAAAGCTCATCGCGTCCATCACCAAGGGCGTCGAGGTCGAGCTCCACAAGGTCGGCTTGCGGATGATCAACGGCAACATCCGCGACATCAAGGACCACTCCGGCTACATCGACGCGCTCGGCAAGGAGGCCGCCGCCAAGGCGATCAACGACGCTCAGATCCGCGTCGCGCAGGAAAACCAGCGCGGCGCCGTCGGCAAGGCCGAGGCCGAGCGCGAGCAGGCCATCCGCGTGGCCAACGCCGAGGCCGAGGCGCGCAAGGGCCAGAACACCGCGCAGGTCGTCATCGCCAAGTCCAACGCCGACCTCGCCATGGAGCAGGCCGAGGCCAAGCGCCGCACCGAGGCCGCCCAGAAGGTCGCCGAGGCACGCGCGCTCCAGGAATCCTACAAGGCGCAGCAGGAGGCCGAGCTCGCCCGCGCGGCGCGCGAGAAGGCGCAGCAGCAGGCCGACCAGATCGTGAAGGCCGAGATCGACAAGGAACGCATCCGCATCGACGCCGAGGCCAAGGCCGCGCAGACTAAGATTCTCCAGGAAGGTCAGGCGGCCGCTTACATCATCCAGAAGGATGCCGAGGCCGAGGGCATCCGCCGCGTCGCCGAGGGCGAGGCGACGGGCATTCGCGTCAAGCTCGGCGCCGAGGCGAGCGGCATCCAGGCCAAGCTCACCGCCGAGGCCGAGGGCACGCGCGCGCTACTCGACGCCAAGGCGCAGGGCTTCGAAAAACTGCTCAAGGTCGCCGACGACACCTCCGGGGCGACGCAGCTCCTTATCGCGGAAAACATCGTGCGGATTGCAGAAGTCCAGGCCGGTGCGATCAAGGGCATGCAGTTCGAGAAGGTCGTCGTCATGGGCGGCAACGGGGCGGGCGGTTCCGGGCCGGGCCAGTTCGTGCAGGATCTCTACAAGGGAGTGCTGCCGCTCAACGAAATCGCCAAGAGCGTCGGATTGAGCCTGCCCGCTTTTCTTGGCCAGGCGCAGGCCGAGGCCGGCGCAAAATCCGAGGCACCGAAAGGCGACACGTCGAGGAAAGGCTGACCGGATCCTGGACCTGCTGCTATCGCGAGCCCCGACGGAAACGGCGGGGCTTTTTTGTTCGGATGTGGAGGGGCTTTATGCCCCGACAGTTTGAGCCGCGAAATGAGTCGGGGCATAAAGCCCCTCCCACATTCGAGCCGGATTCAGAGTCCGTCTTTTGCCGCGTCGGGATTCTTGAGCTGGTCTTTCCAGCTTTGGATCTTGGCTTGGGCGCCGTAATGCTCGGCCTTGGCCTTGTCGCCCTTTTCCATCCAGATGCGGGAGAGGGTGGTGTTGATGAAGAGGTCGTCGGCGCGGAGGGCGTGGGCCGACTGGGCGGCGGCGAGGGCGTCGTCGAGGCGGCGGAGCGAGAAATTGATCTCGGCCAGCGCGTGCCAGGCTTCGAAGTTGTCAGGCGCGGCGGCTGTGGCGCGGGCGAGCTTCGCCAGCGCGGCGTCGTGGTGGCCCATCGTGTAGTCGAAGGTGGCGTCCTCGATGAGGGACTGGATCTGGTCGGGGCTCACGGGGTCTTGGCGGCTTCCGGCTTTTGGAGCTTGGCCTCGATGTTGATGGTGAGCTCGACCTCGTCGGCGATGGATTTCTCGGAAACGCCAACGCCGAAGTCGGTGCGGTCGAGGGTCGTGACGGCCTCCCAGCCGGTGAGCTGCGCGCCGCGCTGACCGGTGGCGAATCCGAGTGACTTCACCTCGAGGATGATCTCGCGGGTCTGGTCCTTGATGGTGAGGTCGCCTCTGACGGTGTAGGTGTCGGTCCCGGATTTTTTCCAGGACTTGCTGCTGAAGGTCGCGGTGGGGAATTTCTCGGCGAGGAAGAAGTCGGCGCTGAGCAGGTGTTTGTTGCGACCGTCGTTTTTGGTGTCGATACCGCCGATGTCGACGGTGGCGGTGATGGTGTTGCGCTCGAAATTCTCGCGGTCGACGGTGATCGTGCCGGTGAACCGGGCGAAAGTGCCCGGCACCTTGGCGAGGAAATGGCGGACGTTGAAAACGACCGAGGAGTGAGCCGGGTCGATCTGGTAGGTTTCGACGGCGGCGCGGCCGGACAGCAGGAGCGCGGCGAACAGCGCGGCGTGGAGGAGCACTTTCATGGGAGGGGAGCTTTCGCGCGCCGGCGGACCGGGTCAAAAGGAAAGGACGGCCTTGGCGGGCCGTCCTGAATTGATCCTGTAGGACTGCCGCTTGTCGGCAAGTCGGAGCGGTCTGGCGGCGAGCGCCGACCCTACAGCGGAATGAGGGGTTGAATCAGGCTTTCGGCGCGCCGCCGACGATGGCGAGGGTCAGCCGGATCTCGGGATTGACCTTGTCCTCGTTCTTGCCGGGCTGGATGCCGTAGTCGCCGCGATTGATGGTGAATTCGCCGCGGATGACGAGCAGATCGCCGCCGAGCTCGGGCTTGTTGAGGCGCTTGCCGTAGGCGCCGGCGAGATGGGTGAGCTTGACGGGCACGGAAATCTCCTTGGTGACACCCTTGAGGGAAAACCTGCCGCTGGCGGTGGCGGACGTGGTGGTGCCGGACGTCGAGACGTTGGTGAGGCTGGTGAGCTCGAAGACGATCTCCGGGTTGGCCGCGGCATCGAGCCACATCGGACTCTGGAGGTGCTCGGTCATGGTCGCGTTGGAGACGACGAGTGATTTCGTGGCGACGATGATCCTGCCGGTGGTTGCGGCGGGATTGGCCGGGTCGAAGGCAACCGTGCCGGTGACGCCGCTGGCGGTGCCGGAGATGGGTTCGAGCACGGAATCGAGGTGAAACTGGATGGCGTTGACCCCTTTCGGATCCTTGAAGTCGAAGGAGAGCGGGGCGGCGGTAAGGGAGGTGGCGAGGGCCAGACCGAGCAGGAGGTGTCTTTTCATTGGGTGGGAGCGGGTTGGTTGCGGTTGAAGAAAAAGGAGATGGCGAAAAGTCCCGCGGCGAGCCCGAGGCCGGCGGCGAGCACCTCCAAGCCAGGCACGAAGCGATCCTCGTAGGTGACGTATTCGATGCCGGTGATCTCGTCGACCTGCCGGTGCGGCACGCGATTCTGGCTCCAGCCGGTGTGCGCGCCCTTGGCCGCCCAAAAAACGCCGGTGCCGAGCAGGACCACCAGGCCCAACAGGCGGGCGAGGCGGCGCAAATCAAAGGCGGTGGCGGCGGGCGTGGTCATGCGGACTCGCGGCAAGAAAACGAAGATAGTTGCTTATGCAAATAATATTTCTGCCACCCTCCATCAGAGGATCAACATGGCGTCGCCGTAGCTGAAGAAACGGTATTCTTGAGCGACGGCCTCGGCATATATTTCGCGCAGCCAGGCGATGCCATCGGTCGACCCGGGGGCGAGGAAGGCCGCCACGAGGCAGAGCAGGGTGGAGCGGGGCTGGTGGAAATTGGTGATCAGCGCGTCCACGCCGCGGAAATCTCGCGGCGGATGGATGAAGAGGCCGGCCTCGCCGAGAAAGTCGCCGGCGGCCGGGGCCGCGTGACGCGACAGGAAATCCTCGATGCTGCGCACCGAGGTTGTGCCCACCGCGATGCGGCGGCCGGCGGTATTGAACAAGGCTTGTTGGGTGGCGGCGGGAATCTCATAGACCTCGAGGTGGATCGCGTGGTCCTCCACCTGCTCGGTCATGATCGGTCGGAAGGTGCCGAGACCGACGTGCAGCGTGAGATCGGCAAAGCTCACTTTCTGGCCGGCGAGTTTTTCCAGCAGTTCCGGGGTGAAGTGCAATCCGGCGGTCGGCGCGGCGGCGGCGACCTGGTGGGCGCGGTCGGCGTAGACGGTTTGATAGCGTTCGCGGTCCACGGCACGCGCGGCGTCGTTGTCATGACCCGTGATGTAGGGCGGGAGCGGCATGTCGCCGATGCGGTTGGCCACGGCGAGGATGTTGCCCTCCGGCGTGGTGAAACCCACCCGCGCGAGCCCGTCGTCGGTTTTCTCGCGCACGGTGCCGGCGAACAGGCCGGCCACGCCGAATTGGGCGCCCACCGGCAGTTTTTTGCCGGGACGTAGCAGGCACCACCATTCGTCCGGATTTGTCTTTTCTTGGAGGCGCGGCGACCCCGCCGCGTGTTCGGACGTTTCGCGGGCGGGGGCGCCCGCGCTCCAGTTCATGGCAACCGGGCGCAGCAGCAGGCACTCGACATGTCCGCCGGTGGGCCGGGCGGCATGCAGGCGGGCGGGGATGACGGCGGCGTTGTTGCGGAACAGGCGGTCGCCGGCGCGGAGGTATTCCGGCAGGTCGCGGAAATGACGATGCGCGACGGTGCGGGCCTTCCGGTCGACGACCAGCAATCGGGAGGCGTCGCGCCGGTCGGTCGGCTTCTGGGCGATCAGCCTGTCGGGCAGCGGGTAGTCAAAGAGATCGGTCTTCAAGGCGGGAAAGGGCTAGGCGGCCCCGGGCGGGACGGCAACAACCGTCCTGAGGGAAGGTGCGCCGGTTTCAAAAACATGCTTGCCTCGCTCCCGGCAAATCCGCCGAATGCCCCCTCTGTTTTTGCCGCTTTAGCTCAGTTGGTAGAGCGACTCATTCGTAATGAGTAGGTCGTCGGTTCAAATCCGACAAGCGGCTCCAGCCTTCGCTCGGTTTGGTGCGTCACCGGGAAATTGATTCGGGAACCAGATGGAATGCGCGAAAGCGGCCCCGCTCGTTGCGGCTACGGCTGGCAGGCCAGCCTTTCATCTGCCTTGGGTCCGATACCCTGGAACACGTTTCGGCTGCTATGAAGTCCTGCGGCTGCCCTTCGACAGGCTCAGGGCCGTGAGTGGTTCGACTTCGCTCACTACCCTGAGCCTGTCGAACGGGCCCGCCGAACCGGGAAGCCGCAGCCACTCGATCAGATTCTTCAATTGTCTGCGATGTGCTCGTCGGGCAGGTGGCCCTGGAGCTTCCGGCGGAGGCGCTGGTCCTCGATCTCGGCCTTGAGGGCGGTGGCGAAAAGCTGGAGCCGGCGGCGGGTCTCAAGGGTTTCGAGCAGCTGTTGCTTGAGGGCGCTGTCGTCGCACAGGTTGAACACGGCGATGTCGGCAAAGGTGTCGATATCGTCGATGCTCTCGAGGAACTGCGTCATGCCCTTGGGCACGGGGGTGCCGAGCCGGCGGCGGAGATTGAGCAGGCGCATGACCTCGAGGCGCAGGACCTCCAGCTCCGCGTGGTGGGTGCCGGCGGTGGTCGTGATCGGCTTTACCGCGATGATGCGGTAGGGCGCCTCGCGCACGACGGCCTTCACTTCGACGCGGCAGATGCCCTGCAGCAGGAGGTTGGAGGTGTCGTTCTCGGCTTTCTGGCAGGCGCGGATGATGCCGAGGGAAGCGATCGCGGCCATCGGCTCGACGGCCTCACCCCGGGCGGGAGCGAGCCGTGCGACGGCGAACACACGGTCGGAGCAAAGCACATCGCGCAGCATCTGCCGGTAACGCGGCTCGAAGATATGGAGCGGCAGCAGCGCCTGCGGAAAGAAAACCGTGTTCGGCAGCGTCATCACCGGCACCATCTCGGGCACATGTAGCGTCTCCATGTCCGGACCGTAGGCCGGAAGGTGGGATTATCAACCTGCGGTTTTGGACAACGGCGGTTGCCTGGCTTTGGTGTAGGCAGCGAGCTTGCTCGCGCCGGATCGGCGACGGGAAAAGCGCGAGCAAGCTCGCTGCCCACTTTCCGGCCCCGTGGCACAGTGGGACATGTTGCGCAAAGTTGCTGTGACATCGTGGCGCAAAAGGCGCGGTTGCTTTGCATGTTGGGCGGAGATGAAATGTCGTAACCAACTGGACTTCAGCACGAAAAGAATCATGTGCTATCAGGGCACGGGCATTGCTAGCTAGCGCGCATGAGCAAGATTTTAGGCATCGATCTGGGCACGACCAATTCCTGCATGGCGATCATGGAGGGCGGCGAACCGGTGGTCATCCCGAACGCCGAGGGTGCCCGCACCACGCCGTCGGTCGTGGCATTCACGAAGACCGGCGAGCGCGTCGTCGGCCAGGCCGCCAAGCGCCAGGCCGTGACCAACCCGAAGAACACGATTTTCTCCGCCAAGCGCCTCATCGGCCGGAAATTCTCCGAGATCAGCGAGGAGGCCAAGAACCTGCCCTACAAGGTCGTCGCCGGCAAAAACGGCGACGCTTACGTCGAGGTGCAGGTGGGCGACAAGGCCGAGCAATACGCCCCGCAACAGATTGCGGCGTTCGTCCTCGGCAAGCTGAAGGCCGACGCCGAAGCCTACCTCGGCGAAAAGATCACGCAGGCCGTCATCACGGTCCCCGCCTATTTCAACGACGCCCAGCGCCAGGCCACCAAGGACGCCGGCAAGATCGCCGGCCTCGAGGTTCTCCGCATCATCAACGAGCCGACCGCGGCCTCGCTCGCCTACGGCCTCGACAAGAAGAAAGACGAGAAGATCGCGGTGTTTGACCTCGGCGGCGGCACCTTCGACGTGTCGATCCTCGAGATCGGCGACGGCGTGTTCGAGGTGAAGGCCACCAACGGCGACACCCACCTCGGCGGCGACAACTGGGACGACGCCCTCATCGGCTGGCTCGTGGAGTCCTTCAAGAAGGAAAACGGCATCGACCTCCGCAAGGACCCGATGGCCCTCCAGCGCCTCAAGGAAGAGGCCGAGAAGGGCAAGATCGCCCTCTCGTCTGCCACCACCTACGACATCAACCTGCCGTTCATCACGGCGGACGCCTCGGGCCCGAAGCATCTCAACATCCAGCTCACCCGCGCCAAGATGGAGCAGATCTGCGACAGCCTCTTCGAGCGCTGCATCCAGCCCTTCAAGAACTGCCTCAAGGACTCCGGCGTCACGACCGACAAGATCGACGAGCTCGTGCTCGTCGGCGGCATGACCCGCATGCCCAAGGTGGTCGACATTGCCAAGAATCTCGGCGGCAAGACGCCGCACCAGGGCGTCAATCCCGACGAGGTTGTCGCGGTCGGCGCGGCCATCCAGGGCGGCGTGCTGCGGGGCGACGTCAAGGACGTGCTCCTGCTCGACGTGACGCCGCTCACCCTCGGCATCATGACCGCGGGCGACGTCGCCACGCCGATGATCCCGCGCAACACCACCATTCCCTCCAAGAAGGCGCAGGTCTTCTCCACCTACAGCGACAACCAGCCGGGCGTCGAGATCGTGGTCCTCCAGGGCGAGCGCCCGATGGCCCGCGACAACAAGAACCTCGGCACGTTCAAGCTCGACGGCATCCCGCCGGCCCCGCGCGGCACGCCGCAGATCGAGGTCACCTTCGACATCGATGCCAACGGCATCCTGCACGTCTCCGCCAAGGACCTCGGTACCGGCAAGGAGCAGAAGATCACCATCCAGAACTCATCCGGCCTTTCCAAGGAGGAGGTCGAGAAGATGACCAAGGAAGCCGAGCTCAACGCCGCCGAGGACGCCAAGCGCAAGGAGGCCGTCGAGACCCGGAACCAGCTCGACACCACGATCTACCAGCTCGAAAAGACCCTCAAGGACGCGGGCGACAAGCTGCCCGCCGACGTGAAGGGCAAGTTCGAGACCGCCCTCAAGGACGCCAAGAAGGAACTCGAGTCCAACGACACGGCCAAGATGAAGACGGCGCTGGAGAACCTGCAGAAGGTCGGCGCCGAACTCTACCAGCAGGCCCAGGCGGCACAGGCCGCCGCCGGTGCCCAGCCCGGGGCCGCCCCGGAGGCCGGGGGTGACACGCCCGAGCCGAAAAAGGCGAAGAAGTCCGACGGCAAGGTCGTCGACGCCGACGTCGAGATCGTCGAGGACGAGAAGAAATAACTTTCACGCGAACCCGGCCCGGGTTACCGGGCCGGGTTCGCACCTTTCCATCAACCCATACTTCAACCCACAACCAATACCCATATGGCTAAAGTGAACATCAAACCCATCGGTGATCGCGTGCTCGTGCAGCACATCGAGGAAAAAGAACAAGTGCGCGGCGGAATCATCATCCCCGACAGCGCCAAGGAAAAACCGCAGGAGGCCAAGGTCATCGCCCTCGGCACCGGCAAGCGGGATGAAAACGGCAAGATCACGCCTTTCGAGGTGAAGGTCGGCGACAAGGTCCTCATCTCCAAATACGGCGGCACCGAGGTGAAGATCGACGACCAGAAATACACCATCGTCCGCGAGGACGACATCCTCGGCGTCATCGGCTGAGCCCCTCCCGCAACTCTCATCACTCAACTCTCAACTAGTTAAAATATTATGGCAGCCAAACAACTCCTGTTCGACGAGAATGCTCGTCAGAAAATCCTGCGCGGCGTCGAGGTCCTCTCCCGCGCCGTCAAAGTGACGCTCGGGCCCAAGGGCCGGAATGTCGTCATCGACAAGAAATTCGGTTCCCCGACCGTCACCAAGGACGGCGTGACCGTCGCCAAGGAGATCGAGCTCCCCGATCCCTACGAGAACATGGGCGCCCAGATGGTCAAGGAGGTCGCCTCCAAGACCAGCGACAGCGCCGGTGACGGCACCACCACCGCGACCGTGCTCGCCGAGGGCATCTATCGCGAGGGCCTGAAGAACGTCACCGCCGGCGCCAACCCGGTTTACCTGAAGCGCGGCATCGACAAGGCCGTCGAGGCCGCCGTCGGCGAGCTCGCCCGAGTTTCCAAGAAGGTCAATGACCGCGAGGAAATCCGCCAGGTCGCGACCGTCTCCGCCAACTGGGACACGGAAATCGGCAACATCATCGCCGATGCCATGGACAAGGTCGGCAAGGACGGCACCATCACCGTCGAGGAAGCCAAGTCCATCGCGACGACCCTCGAGGTCGTCGAGGGCATGCAGTTCGACAAGGGTTACCTGTCGCCCTACTTCGTCACCAACGCCGAGAGCCAGGAAGTCGTCCTCGAGGACGCCCATGTGCTCATCCACGAGAAGAAGATCAGCAACCTGCAGGAAATGCTCCCGCTGCTGCAGACCGTTGCCAAGAGCGGCAAGCCCCTCCTCATCATCGCGGAGGAGGTCGAGGGCGAGGCCCTCGCGGCCCTCGTGGTGAACAAGATCCGTGGCACGCTCAATGTGTGCGCCGTCAAGGCCCCCGGCTTCGGCGACCGCCGCAAGGCCATGCTTGAGGACATCGCGGTCCTCACCGGCGGCAAGTGCATCACCGAGGACCTCGGCCTCAAGCTCGAGAACCTCACCCTCGCCGACCTCGGCAAGGCCAAGCGCATCACCGTGGACAAGGAGAACACCACCATCGTCGAGGGTGGCGGCAAGTCCTCCGAGATCCAGGGCCGCGTCAAGCTGCTCCGTCGCCAGATCGACGAGACCACCAGCGACTACGACCGCGAGAAGCTCCAGGAGCGCCTCGCCAAGCTCGCGGGCGGCATCGCCGTCATCAATGTCGGCGCCTCCACCGAGGTCGAGATGAAGGAAAAGAAGGCCCGCGTCGAGGACGCCCTCCATGCGACCCGTGCGGCCGTGGAAGAGGGGATCGTTGCCGGCGGCGGTGTGGCGCTCCTGCGCACCATCAAGGCCATCGAGTCCCTCAAGCTCGAGGGTGACGAGGCGGCCGGCGCCCAGATCGTGCGTCGCGCGATTGAGCATCCGATCCGCATGCTCTGCGCCAATGCCGGCGTGGACGGCGGTGTCGTCGTCAAGGAAGTCCTGAGCTCGAAGGGCAACGTTGGCTACAACGTCGCCACCGACAAGTTCGAGGACCTCGTGAAGGCCGGCGTGGTTGACCCGACTAAGGTCACCCGCACCGCGCTGCAGAACGCGGCCTCGATCGCCGGTCTGCTCCTGACGACCGAGTGCATGATCACCGACCTCCCCGAGAAGGAGAAGGCTCCGGCCGGCGGCGGTGGTGGCGGCGGCATGGGTGGAATGGGCGGCATGGACTACTAAGTCCGGTCACCCATCCTTCGCATCAACTTCAAGGCGCGCTCTTCGGAGCGCGCCTTTTTTATGCCTGGGTGCCCAAGGGGTCTTCCGAACTCCTCTCGCTTCGGGCCGATTGGGCCGAGACCTGAGGCGCTGGACGGGCAGACCCGGCGACCCGGCTGCCCAGGGCGGCGGGCAGGCGAAAGCTGGTCACGAGCAGGACCGCCGCGGCGAGCAGCAGCAACCCGGTGGCGGGCAGAGCCCCGGGCAGGTCATAGAGAAACGGTTCGGAGATACGCTCCCGATAATCGAAATTGTTGCGGGCGGCATGGCCAAAATCATAGATGAGTCGGTAATCACTTTGACCGGGCTGCCGCCAGCGCGGCAACCAGAGCGACTGCACGGCGAAATGCAGGACTATACCCAGCGCAAAGTCGGCCAGGAGACCCAGCGCATGGATCCCGCGCAACAGCGGGTGACCGGGGAGGCGGGCCACCAGCCAAGCGACGACCAGGAAGGCGAAGGGTAGGAGACAGATCTGGGCCACTCCGAGCGTCACGACCTCGGTGTGCACCACGGTGCCAAGCACCAGACCGATGCCGATCAGGCACCCCCAATAGCGGAATACCGCCCAATCGATCTGCTTGCGTTCGAGCCAGAGCAGGCACGCGGCCACCACGACCCCGAGCGAACCGGCGATCATCAGTGCACTGGACTGCACGGCGTTGAAGTAGTGGTCGCGCAGGAGGACGAGCCGGTCGCCCGGGGTGTAGCCCCCGTAGTCGACCTGGCGAAACAGGACGGGCACAGCCGTGAAGTAGAGGTTTTCCGCGGCATTACCCAGCCACTGTTGTCCCGACAATCCTGATCCGGTTACCACAGTGGAGTTGGAACCCAGGGTTTCTCCCGAACCCAGCTGCTGCGTGGACCATCCGAACCACGTGGCGAACAACAGGCAGCAGGCGAGGCCGATGGCCAGGCCCTGGCCATTGAAATACTCGCGCCACCCGCCGGGGTTGCGGACAAAGCCGGCGATCGCCAGGGCCACGATCCACGGACCCGCCGAATAGTGGGCCAGCATGCCCGCAGTCAGGCACAGCCAGCCGGCCAGCCGGAGGGGGAAGGCGGGGGCTTTTTCGGAGAGCAAGACCAGGCCCGTCAGGATGAAGAAGACCGTCGGCAGCTTGGTCCAGGTGAACGCCGCGTTCTGCACCAGCGCGGGCAGGGCCATCAGCAGCAGGATCGTCCAGCCGGTTCGCGCCGTTGCTTCCGGACGGGCAAAGCGCCGCTGCAGCAGGCAGACCGGCCACACCACCAGGCTGGCCAGGAGCACGCAGGTGGCCTGGAACAGGTGAAACTTCACCCCGGCCAGCGACATGAACTCTGCCGTCACCACGTTCGCCAACGGTGGGCGGGCGGACAGCGAATAGGCACCCAGGAAGCGATGATGGATGTCCCAGCGTTCAAGAAAGAACCGGGCCCGGTCATAGTGTTCATACCAGTCGCCCTGCCAGGTGGCGCCGGAATAGGAAAAGACGGTGAACTGCCAACCCAACAGCCAGAGGGTGACGGCCAGCCAGGCGAGAGCGCCCTGACGGACTTCTGGAGCGCCCCAAAGTTCCGCCAGGCGTTGCCGGCCGTGCCATGCCACGGCGACGGGCGTGACGAGCAAAAGCCAGTGCGCGGTTACCGGCAGGTTCCACACATAGATGGCGAAACCCAAAAGGAATATTGCCGTCAGGCTGGCGGCCACCCCGACCGTAACCCGCTGCAACGGGGACCCAAACTTCGCGGGCAACAGTGCCGGGCCGATCCCGAATACCGGGACTACGAAGATAACAATGAGGACGCCAAGCCCGATCATAAGCTTCTGGCCGTGTATTGGTCTTTGGTGCCGGCGTCGTCGAGCTGTTTATGATCGGCAGGTTGGAATACCAAATCCGTGCAAAAACGACCACGATCAGCCGGCGAAGCCAAAGCCAAAGCCAAAGCATGAATTGATTGCGCCAAGGAATGCGGCGCGGGCGGGGGCAATCTCTCTCATTATCTCGGTCATAGAGCACATTGCGCTTTCCCCATTCCCGGTGTATCCTATTCCATACCCTGCCACGTTCCCTTACCCCCATGACAACGTCTCCTGCCTCCCTGAAGCGGCTGATCTGGCTCAGCCTCGCCTTGCCGGCCCTGGCCCTGGCCCAGGCCGTCAGTGTCAGCGTCAACACCGCCTCGACGGTCCGGACCGCAGCCGTCGATGAGCGCATTTTCGGCATCAATGCGGTGATCTGGGATCGGGCAGCCGTGGGGAATCCTGATATTGCTGGCAACACGCAGACCATCGAGCTGCTGCAGCAGGCCGGTATCCGCACGATCCGAATTCCCGGCGGCTCGCTCTCCGACGAATACCACTGGCGGCTCAACAAGAGCATCAACAAGGAAAACAACAACAACCTTCACGATTGGGTTTGGTGGACCGGTTTCAACGGCTTTGCCAAACTCATCACCGGGCTGAACGCCCATGCCTTCGTGACCGTGAACTATGGCTCCGGCACCCCCGAGGAAGCCGCCGCCTGGGTGGCCTACGCCAACGCCGCCACCACAAGTACGGTGGCAATTGGCAAGGATTCAAACAACTACGACTGGCAGAACGCCGGGACTTGGGCGAACCTCCGCAATTCTTCAACCTTGGTGACGCCCGACGATGGCATGAACTTCCTGCGCGTCGGTCGGGCCACGCCCTACGGGCTCAAATACTGGGAGATCGGCAATGAATGCTACGGGGCCAACTGGGAGACGGACCTCAACTCCCCGCGCCACGATCCCACCACCTACGCGAATCGGGCCAAGTTATACATCGAGAAAATGAAGGCCGTGGACCCGACCATCAAGATTGGCGTGGTCGTGACCGCGCGGGACGACGATTATTCCAACGGCTACACCAAATCGGTGATCAATCCCCGCACAAAGGTTGCTCGCACCGGCTGGACGCCGGTCATGCTGGCCACGTTGAAAGATCTCAATGTGAAACCCGATATGGTGATCTACCACCGCTATGAGCAGGCGCCGCTGGCGGACAGCACTTTCAATTCGGAAAATGACGCCAATTTGCTCCAGAAAGCCAAGACCTGGCCCGACGACGTGGCGGCCATACGCGGAATGGTCGATGATTATCTGGGCGCTAGTGGGGTGGAAATCGTCGTGACGGAAAACAATTCCGTCTACGCCAAAACAGGCAAGCAGACCACCAGCCTCGTCAACGGCCTCTTCCTCGCCGACAGCGTCGCCAATGTCATGCGGACCGAGATCAACGCCCTGATGTGGTGGGACACGCGCAACGGCACGGATTTCGCCAACAACAACAGCGCCTCGCTCTACGGTTGGCGCAATTACGGCGACTACGGCATCCTCTCTTCGCCGGCGGCGGGCGGACCCGCGACCTACTTCGAACCATATCCCACTTACTATGCGATCAAGCTGCTTTCAAAATTTGCCCGGCAGGGCGACACCGTGGTTTCGGCGACCAGCAACAACAGCCTGCTGAGCGTGTTTGCCGTCAAGACCACCGGTGGTCTGGTGAACCTGCTGGTGATCAACAAGGATCCCGTCAACGCGTTGACCGCGAGCATCGCCCTGGCCGGCCACACGCCTCCCGCGGCCGCCTTCGTCTATTCCTACGGCAAACCGCAGGACGACGCGGCCCGGACCGGCAGCGGCTCGACTGACATCGCCGGCACCACCATGGCCATCTCCGGCCCGACCTTCTCCGCCACTTTTGCCTCCTATTCGCTCACGGTGATCTCGCTTGATCCGACGGCGACGCCACCGGCACCGTCCACGCCCACGCCGCCGGCGCCGACCCCGCCCGCTCCCACGCCCAGTTCAGGTGGTGGCGGCGGCGGGGGAGGAGCACCCTCACTGTGGTTTGTCGGCATGCTGGCGCTGCTGGCCCTCGGCCGTTGGCAACAGCGGCGTGCGGTCTAGACCGCCGCGACAGATCCTAAGTGCCTGCCCTCCGAAGCTCTTGCCAGAGAGCGAAGGAGGGTGTTCCGTGGTTTCCTCACCATGGAAGTCATTTTTCTCGGTACGGGCACGTCGCAGGGTGTGCCGATGATCGCCTGCGATTGCCCCGTCTGCTCTTCGACTGATCCCCGCAACCGCCGCACGCGGTCTTGCATCCATGTCGTCATGGATGGACTGTACGTCCAGGTGGATGCCGCGCCGGAGTTCCGGCTGCAGTGCCTGCGCGAAAAGATCAACCGGATGGACTTTTTCATCCTCACGCACGGGCATGCCGACCACGTCAACGGCATGGATGACCTGCGGCGATTCTGCGACCTGCTCGGCGGCACGGCTCTGACCGTGTATTCGACCGACGAGGGCATGAGCCGCGTGCGTTCCATCTATCCCTACGCAATCGCGGAGCGCCCGGTGTCGAAAGGTTACGCCGCCTTCAGGCTCCTCCCGATGCCCACGGCGCTGGAACTGCCCCAGGGCACCATCCGGTCGACCTTGCTGCCGCACGGCGGGCTCAACACGCTCGGGCTGGTCTTCGAGGAAAGGTCTTCGGGTAAGAGGATCGCTTACTACAATGACTGCAAGAGTGTCCCCAAGGAAGCAGTGGCTTTGGCCAAGGGGGCCGACGCGGTCGTGCTCGATGGTCTGCGGATGGAGCCCCATCCCTCCCATATGAGTATCGAGGAAGCCTGCGCCGCCGCCGCTGAAATCGGCGGCAAGACGACCTACCTCACGCATCTGACCCACCGGCTTGAGCATGAAGATTTGAGCAGAAAGTTGAGTTCACAAGGCGTGCAGCTGGCCTACGACGGGCTGCGGCTGAAATTATAGGGGAGGGTACCTATACTTGGAGCCCAAGGTTGCTCCTAGGCCCCTGTGTCATAGATCATTGTAAAAGACCAAAATACGTCTTGCCTTAATTCATACTAAATTAATGTAGATTAGATAACTGGCCTATGAAACTCTCCAAACGCGGCGAATATGCCCTACGCTCCCTGATCAACCTCGGCATTGCCGCCAAGGTGGGCCGGAGTCTCGTGCGCGTCACCGAGCTGGCCAAGGCGGAAGACCTTCCGGTGAAGTTCCTGGAGCAGGTGATCCAGCAACTTCGTGAGGCCGGGTTTGTGGAGAGCGTTCGCGGCAAGCACGGCGGCTATCGTCTCGCGAAGCCAGCCAGTGCGATCCACATCGGCGAGATCGTCCGGCTGATCGACGGACCCCTTGCGCCCATCGGCTGCGTCAGCCAGACGGCCTACGAGCCGTGCAATTGCCCGGATGAGGCCCATTGCGGGTTGCGGATGCTCATGCTCGACGTGCGCAACGCCATCGCGGCCATCCTCGACCGCTACACCCTGGCCGACGTGGTCGAGGTGACCACGCGAAAGCTGGCCACCAGCGGCATCCCGCTGCCGTTCAGCACGCCTGTGTCTCCGTCGGTACGCAAAAAAAACACCGCACCAAAGTCCCGAGTAGCGGTCACGAGCCCGACCGAAGGCGTCATTCACCAACTCCTCGGAGATTACGCGATATGAGCGAAGCCATCCTGTCCGCCAAATCCGCCCTCCCGCCCGAGTGGCTGCGCGGCGGCCAGCAGAAGGTCGAAACGCTCCGCTACGGGGTCGTCCAGCTCGTCGTCCACGACGGCCGGGTGACGCAGATCGAGCGGACCGAGAAAACCCGCATCTACTCGTCCGCCGCCAACAGCCAGGACAGCGCCGCCCTTTGATTTTCCGCCCACCGCCCACCGGCGGAGGCGCCACCAACAAGTCACACCACCACTCTACTGACCCGACCACGGGAAGTTCCCATCGAATCCAAGAAGATCCCATCCCATGAGGAACCCGATTATCACCAAACTCGCGCCCGCGCTTCTCGCGCTGCTGGCGACAACACCCGCCATCCGTGCCGATGAACTGTCGGACCTGCGCCAAGCACTGAAGGCCCTGGAGCAAAAAATACTCGTGCTCGAGCGCAAGCAGGAGCTCAAGGACGAGGCGGCCACGGCCGCCGCCAAGACCACACCCAAGATCACGGCCGCCGACGGTCGCGTCGAGATCGCCTCGGGCGACGGTGCGACTTCATTGCGACTGCGCGGCCTCGTCCAGGCCGACTACCGCTGGTATGACGCCGCCAACGACCCCGTCGACACGTTCATCCTGCGTCGCGCCCGACTGATCTTCGAGGGGAAGTTCAACAACCTCTTCAGCTATGTGATCCAGTCCGAGCTGGCTGGCACCGTCCAGGTCCTGGATGCGAACGTGAGTGCCGCCATCTCGCCGGCCTTCAACGTGCGGATCGGCAAGTTCAAGACCCCCGTGGGACTGGAGCAGCTCCAGTCCGACCCGCTGGCCTTCTTCAATGAGCGCTCCGTCGCGACCGGCCTTACACCCAATCGCGACGTGGGCATTCAGATCCAGGGCGAGGTCCTGGACAAACGCCTGAACTACTCCGTCGCCCTGCTCGACGGCGTGCCGGACGGTGGCAACAACGTCACCGGCGCCGCCGACTTTGACAGCGACAAGACCGTTGCGGCCCGCCTGTTCGCCGCGCCCTTCATCAACGACCGTGATTCGTTCCTCAACGGTCTGGGCGTCGGCTTCGCCGTCAGCACCGGCAACTACGGGACCGCCGCCGGTCGCACCGCTGGTTACCGGACCGATGGCCAGCAGACCTTCTTCGCCTACGACAGCACGGTCAACGCCGCCGGCAAGGGTCTCACCTGGTCGCCGCAGGGCTACTTCTATCGCGGCCCGCTCGGCCTCCTCGCCGAGTATGTCGTTTCCTCCATCGAGCTGCAGCGCGGCACGAACCCGGTGCGCGAGGTGAAGAACTTCGGCTACAACCTTTCCGCCGGCTATGTGCTGACCGGTGAGGATTCGTCCTATCGCGGCGTCACACCCAAGACCGTCTTCAATCCCGCCGCCGGCACCTGGGGTGCCTTCGAACTCGTGGGGCGGATTTCGGGCGTGGACGTGGGTGACAGTGCCTTCACCGGCACCGCCGCCATTCGTCTCGCCAATCCCAATGCCTCCGCCACGAAGCTCACGGCCTATGGCCTGGGCCTGAACTGGTACCTGTCGCGCTCCGTGCGCGCGAACTTCGACTACTTCCGCAACGAATTTGACCTCGCGCCGGGCGCCGCGCCGGCGGCGAACACCCTCATCGCCGATGACGAGACCACCTTCATCACCCGCTTCCAAGTCTCCTTCTAATCCCAACTTCTTGCCGTCATGCTAATCAAAAATATACTTTTGGGCGCCCTGGCCATTGGCTCCACCGCCCTGGCCTCCGCCACATCCGTCGAGCTCCTCAACGTCTCCTATGACCCGACGCGCGAGCTCTATGTCGAGTTCAACAAGGCCTTCGCGGCCCACTGGAAGGCCAAGACCGGCGACGGCGTCATCATCAAGCAGTCCCACGGCGGCTCGGGCAAGCAGGCCCGCGCGGTCATCGACGGCCTGTCGGCCGACGTCGTCACCCTGGCGCTCGCCGGCGACGTGGACGCGATCTACGATGTCGCCCGGCTCATTCCGAAGGACTGGCAGAAACGCCTGCCGGACAACTCCGCTCCCTATACCAGCACGATCGTCCTGCTGGTCCGCGCCGGCAACCCGAAGCACATCAAGGACTGGGACGACCTCGTGAAACCGGGTGTCTCCGTCATCACTCCCAACCCGAAGACCTCCGGCGGCGCCCGCTGGAACTACCTCGCGGCCTGGGAATTCGCCAGGCGCAAGCTGGGCAGCGATGACAAGGCCAAGGACTTCGTGAAGGCGCTCTTCAAGAATGTGCCCGTGCTCGACTCCGGCGCCCGCGGCTCGACGACCACCTTTGTCCAGCGCGGCATCGGCGATGTGCTCCTCGCGTGGGAAAACGAGGCCTTCCTCGCGCTGAAGGAATTCGGCGCGGACAAGTTTGAGATCGTCGTGCCGTCGCTCAGCATCCTCGCCGAGCCGTCGGTCTCGGTCGTCGACAAGGTCGTGAAGAAGAAGGGCACGGCCGAGGTCGCCAAGGCCTACCTCGATTACCTGTACACCGACGAGGGGCAGGACATTGCAGCGCGGAATTTCTACCGGCCGCGCAACCCGGCGATCGCGGCGAAATATCCCGGCAATTTCGCCAAGCTGGAACTGTTCACCATCGATGCCGTCTTTGGAGGCTGGGCCAAGGCGACCAAGATCCACTTTGCCGACGGCGGCACCTTCGACCAGATCTATCAAAACTAAGCCATAAACCTGGCGCGTTGTTGCATTCCGGCACCACGCGCCAAGTCTGGCTGACCCACCCTACAATCCAGATGACCCTGTCAGGCAAACGACGCTATGTCCTCCCCGGCTTCGGCCTGTCGCTCGGCTTTACGCTGGCCTACCTGGGGTTGATCGTGCTCATCCCGCTGGCGGCGGCGTTCATCAAGACGTCGGGCCTGAGCCTGGCGGATTTCTGGGCGGCCGTGACCTCGCCGCGCGTGATGGCGTCGTACAAGCTGAGCTTCGGGGTGTCGCTGTTCGCCGCGCTGGTTAACGCCGTTTTCGGCGGGATCCTCGCATGGGTGCTGGTGCGCTACACCTTCCCCGGCCGGCGGATCGTGGACGCGCTGGTGGACCTGCCCTTTGCCCTGCCGACCGCCGTAGCGGGCATCGCCCTGGCGGCGATCTATTCGCCCAACGGTTGGGTGGGGCAGTGGCTCGATCCCATCTGGGCTGCCGGGGTGGCCCAGCTGTCCGGTTGGATTCCGTGGGTGGATTGGCCGGGCTGGCTGGGTGGCAAGCTGGCCTTCGACCGGCCGGGTGTTTTCCTCGCCCTCACCTTCGTCGGCCTGCCATTCGTCGTGCGCACGCTCCAGCCCGTGCTGCAGGAGCTTGAACCCGAGCTGGAGGAGGCCGCGGCCACGCTCGGCGCCAACCGCTGGCAGACCATGACGCGCGTCATTTTCCCGGAGCTGATGCCGGCCCTCATCACTGGCTTCGCCCTGGCCTTTGCCCGGGCCCTCGGCGAATACGGCTCGGTCGTGTTCATCGCCGGCAACATGCCCATGCACAGCGAGATCACCCCGCTGCTCATCATCACCAAGCTCGAGCAATACGATTACCGCGGCGCGACGGCGATCGCGGTGGTCATGCTGGTGGCGTCGTTCGTCCTCCTGCTGCTCATCAACCTGCTCCAGAAGTGGAGCCGCCGGTACTACCGCGTCTGACATGGCCGCCTTCACCGCCACCACCACCCTCGGCACGAAGCCGGCGCCCCGCGCCAGCGGCCCGCGCGTCATCCGCAACCCCGTGTGGGTGCGCGTGGTGTTCATGACCGTCGCGCTGCTGTTTGTCGCATGCTTCCTCGTGCTGCCGCTGGCGGCGGTGTTCACCGAGGCGCTGCGCAAGGGGGTGGGGCCTTTCCTTCACACCTTCACCGATCCGGACATGCTCAGCGCCCTGCGGCTGACCCTACTCACGGCGGCCATCGCGGTGCCGGCCAACCTCGTGTTTGGCGTCGCGGCGGCGTGGTGCATCGCGAAGTTCGAGTTCCGGGGGAAAAGCCTGCTCATCACGCTCATCGACCTGCCCTTTGCGGTGTCGCCGGTCATCTCCGGCCTGATCTACGTTCTGGTCTTCGGCGCGCAGGGTTGGTACGGCCAGTATCTCAACGCCGAGGCCCCCCTCTTCCCGGCCCTGCAGCAGTGGCTCATTGCGCAGGACTTCAAGGTCATCTTCGCCGTGCCGGGCATCGTGCTGGCGACCATCTTCGTGACCTTCCCGTTCGTGGCGCGCGAGCTGATTCCGCTGATGCAGCAGCAGGGCAACGACGAGGAATACGCCGCCCTCACCCTCGGCGCCAGCGGCTGGCAGACCTTCTGGCGCGTGACCGTGCCCAACATCAAGTGGGGTCTCTTCTACGGCGTCATCCTCTGCAACGCCCGCGCGATGGGCGAGTTCGGCGCCGTCTCCGTCGTCTCCGGCCACATTCGCGGCGAGACCAACACCATGCCGCTGCACGTCGAGATCCTGTACAACGAATACAACTTCGTCGCGGCCTTCGCCGTCTCCTCCCTGCTGGCGCTGCTGGCGCTGGTGACCCTGCTGCTCAAGAGCCTGGTCGAGTGGCGTGCACACAAGGGAGCGGCCTGATTTCATGAGCGTCCAAGTCCACAACATCCGCAAGACCTTCGGGCAATACACCGCACTCGCGGACGTGAGCCTGTCGGTCAAGAGCGGCAAGCTGACCGCGCTGCTCGGGCCCTCCGGCTCGGGCAAGACGACGCTCCTGCGCATCATCGCCGGCCTCGAGTATGCCGATGAGGGTAGCGGCCGTATCCAGTTCCACGGGGAGGATGTGACCGACGTGCCCGCAGGCCGGCGCAAGGTCGGCTTTGTCTTCCAGCACTACGCGCTCTTCCGCCACATGTCGGTGTTCGAGAACATCGCCTTCGGGCTCAAGGTGCGCCGCTCGAACCGGCCGCCGCCGGCCGAGATCGCCGATCGCGTGCACAAGCTGCTCAAGCTGGTGCAGCTCGACAACCTTGCCGAACGCTACCCGCACCAGCTCTCCGGCGGCCAGCGCCAGCGAGTCGCGCTGGCCCGCGCCCTGGCCGTCGAGCCCAAGGTGCTGCTGCTCGACGAGCCCTTCGGCGCCCTCGATGCCAAGGTCCGCAAGGAGCTCCGCCGCTGGCTGCGCAAATTCCACGAGGAAATCCACCTCACCACGCTGTTCGTCACCCACGACCAGGAGGAGGCGCTGGAGATCGCCGACGAGGTCGTCATCATGAACCAGGCGAAGATCGAGCAGGTCGGCACCCCGCAGGAGGTCTATGACCGCCCCGGCACGCCGTTTGTCTACCAGTTCCTCGGCAACGTGAACGTGCTCAAGGCCGCGGCCCTGGCGGCCGGGACGACCCCGCCGCTCCCGGCGGGCGGCCTGCACAGCAACGGGCAGATTTACGTGCGACCCCACGACATCGAGGTCGTCCCGCATGAAAGCGGAATGACCGGCATCCCCGCCGTGCTTCGCTACATCCATGCCGCCGGTCCCCAGGCCCGTCTGACCTTGGAGCAAGTGGAGAACCGCGAGACGGTGGAGGCGGAGATTTCCCGGGCCGAACTCGTCCGGCTGAACCTCCGCGTCAACAGCCTCGTGCTGCTCCGGCTGCGCCAGACCCGGTCCTTTACGGACGACTACGCCATTTAGGACAGTCCCCGCGGTTGCTCCCCCGTATTTTCAAGCTACTTTCCTCAACCTCAACCCCCACGATCACCATGGCTAAGATATACAACGACATCACCGAGACGATCGGGAACACACCGCTCGTGCGCCTCAACCGCACCGCCGCCGCCCACGGGGCCCAGGCGGAGATCCTCCTGAAGCTCGAGTTCTTCAACCCGCTTTCCAGCGTCAAGGATCGCATCGGCTTTGCCATGATCGATGATGCCCTGAAATCCGGCAAGATCACCAAAGACACGGTCCTGATCGAGCCGACCTCGGGCAACACCGGCATCGCGCTGGCCTTTGTCGCCGCGGCCAAGGGACTCAGGCTCATCCTCACCATGCCGGAAACCATGACGATGGAGCGCCGCAAGATCCTGAAGATCCTCGGCGCGCGCCTCGTGTTGACCGAGGGGCCCAAGGGTATGAAGGGCGCCATCGCCAAGGCCGAGGAGCTGCAGGCCAAGATCCCGAACAGCGTCATCCTCCAGCAGTTCTCCAATCCCTCCAATCCCGCCGTCCACCGCCGCACCACGGCCGAGGAGATCTGGCGCGATACCGACGGCAAGGTGGACATCATTGTCTCGGGCATCGGCACGGGCGGCACCATCACCGGCGTCGGCGAGGTGCTGAAGCCCCGCAAGCCCGGCCTGAAGATCATTGCCCTGGAGCCGGACGCCTCCCCGGTGCTGTCCGGCGGCGCCCCGGGACCACACAAACTGCAGGGGCTTGGCGCGGGCTTCGTGCCGGCGATCCTCAACACCAAGATCTACGACGAGGTCATCCGCGTGAAGGAGTCCGATTCGGCCCCGGTGTCCAAGCAGGTCAACAGCCTCGATGGCATTCCGATCGGCATCTCCTCCGGCGCGGCCGTCTGGGCGGCCATCCAGCTGGCCAAGCGCCCGGAAAACAAGGGCAAGCAGATCGTGGCGATCATCCCGTCGAGCGCCGAGCGCTACCTCTCATCGTGGCTGTTCGCCGATGTGAACGTCGAAAGCGACTCGATCGACGACCTGCTCGCGCCCGGCGCCTGAGTCGGCGCGCAATCCCTCAGCGGGCGACCTTGGGGTCGCCCGTTTTTTTTGCGTCCGCCAGGTACCAGCGGTAAAAGCTCACGCCAAAGGCCGTGATGGCGACCGCCATGCCGACGAGTTTCATCATGGCTCCGGCCAGCAACTGGTCGCCGGCGGCAGTGAGGCTGGAGATGCGCGGGGCGTATTCGTAGGTGGGATAGAGGACGTCCTGCGAGAAGGTGATGTACGCGAAGACGGGGGTCATGCCGATGAGCACGCCTGGCAGGTAGAGCATCTGCCAGGCATAGGAGGCCGGCGGAAATTCCCGTGACGGGCTGGCGAGGGGCCACCAATAGAAGAGTGCCGCGCCGAACATGGTGAAATGCTCGGCGATGTGGAGCGGCCGGTTTTGCAGGGCCAGGTCGTAGAGCAGCGGCATGTGCCAGCCAGACAGTACTGCGGTGTAAATCACGCCGCAGACCACGGGATTGGTCAGCCAGCGCAGGATCGGCTGCAGGCCGGGCCGGCCGGTGACCGGGCGTACGAGCCAGTCGGGCAACCCGAGCAGGAAGAGGAGGGCGGCGGGGTAGATGATGAGCTGGTGCTGCAGCATGTGCGCGCTCAGCAGGAAACGTTCGCCGACCTGGTCCAGCGGCGACCCCACCGCGAGATAGAAGACGGCCAGGGCGGTATAAAACCGGATGGCGTGACCACGGGGATAGGCCGACCCGGGGGCGAGGCGCGCCCGCCAGGGCCCCGTCAGAATGGCATAGAGCCATCCCAGGAAGATCAACCCGCCGATGAGGATGGGTTCATTGTGCCAGTGGGTCCAATCGATCATGGTTCACTGGAATAAAACATTCCCGGACGTCGATGGCCACCACCGAGTGCGGCGCGCGACGGTCTGCCAATGGCCCCTGGCGATACAAAAAAGCCGCGCCTGGTAAGGCGCGGCCGGTTGAAGGGGCGGCGGCGGGTCAGTACACCAGCAGGCCCACGATCGAGCTGAGGGGCTTGCTGGCCTCGGCGCCGAAGAGATGAAGCAGGGCCCACATGGTGCCGCCGGCGAGGATCAGGCCGATGAAAAACAGGATGGTGCAGAACACCTTGTCCCAGCGCAGGTGCATGAAGAAGAAGATGACGAACATGAACTTCACGGCGGACAGCAGGCAGAGCGCGGTGACGACAAACCACTTCACGATGGGCAGGTACACGAGCACGACCTCGACGCCGGTGATGACGGCGAGGATCATCGCGATCTGGATGTAGATATGAAACTTGCTCGGCTCGTGGTGGCCGGCGGCGGGAACTGCGGCGGGGGCGGACATGTTAGAGATACTCCAGGAGGTAAACGGCGGTGAAGATGATGATCCAGACGATGTCAACGAAGTGCCAGTAAAGGCCGATGGCCTCGACGTCGCCGGCGTTCTTCTCGCCAAACTCGACCGTGCCGCTGGTGCGGCCGAACCAGAGCACCGCGATGAAGGCGGCCACGCCGACGGAGAGCGGGACGGCGTGATGGCGGAGCATTTCCCCTACCGGGAGGCCGTAGACAACCTCGATCATGCCGGGGATGAAAACGATGAAGGACACGCCCATGGTGAGGCAGACGGCGGCGAGGTGGGCGAAGTTGCGCAGCAGGCCGTTGCCGGAGGTCGGCTTGAAGGTGCGTACATACATCATGCCGAGCAGCAGCACGCCGATGGCGACGTGGGTGCCGTGGGTGCCGGTGAGGGTGTAGAAGGTGGAGCCGAAGATGCTGTTGGACAGGGTCATTTTCTTCACGGCCACGAAGTGCGAGAACTCGTAGACCTGGCCGCCGAGGAAGATGCAGCCGAAGAACATCGTGCCGAGGAGCATGACCCGGGTGCTCTTGACGTTGCCGCGCTGGATGGCGTTCACGGCGAGGGCCATGAGCAGCGAGGACATCAGCAGGATGAACGTCGAGAAGGAGGTGAGCTCGATGTTGAAGACCTGGGTCGGGATCGCGTTGCCCGGGGGCGGGTTGAGGCGATAGACCAGATGCGTCGAGATCAGCGTGCCGAAGAACATGCAGTCCGAGGCCAGGAAGGCCCACCAGAGGAGCTTCTTGTTCGGGATGCCCGTCGAGGTCGTGTGATCGTGATGGTGGTCGATGTGACCGGTGGCCGCGTGACTGCTCATGTCTGAGGGAAAGGGTGGGGGAGGGTGAAGGGACGATTAATGATGTTGGCCACCGCGGGATTCCGTGGCGTTGCCCTGGGCATCGAGATGGATGTGGTAGCCGCCGGGGCCCTCGAGCGACCAGAGGTAGCAGGCGAGGGCCATGAGCACGCCGCCGGTGAGGGCGAGGGGCAGGTGGGAAGACAGCACCTGGTTGCCAAACAGCACCACGGGGTGCTTGAGCTGGGCGAAGTTGAAGGCGCCGATCAGCAGGCCCGAGGCGGCGAAGAGCGGATACCACGACTGGTCGGGCATGTGGATGCCGCCGTGGGATTCCTCGGCCTTGATGTGCTCGGCCTTTTCCCGGGCGATCTCCTCCTTGTGGGTCTTCTCATACCACCAGGCGTCGCGGGCATGGACGGTGGGAATGGCGGCGAAGTTGTATTCCGGCGGGGGCGAGGGGATGGACCATTCGAGCGTGCGGGCGTCCCACGGGTCGTTACCGCAGGTCTTGCCCTTGAAGAAGGACCAGACGAGGACGGCGAAGTATGTGAAGATGCCGACGCCGAGCAGGTAGGCCCCCATGGTGGCGAAGAAATTGCCCTCGTTCCAACCCATGTTGGCGTCGTAGGTCCAGGTGCGGCGCGGCATGCCGTTCAGGCCGAGGAAGTGCATCGGGAAGAACGTGGCGTTGAAGCCGACGAAGATGAGCCAGAAGGAGAGCTTGCCCCAGAATTCCGGCACCATCCGGCCGAAGAACTTCGGGAACCAGAAGTGGATGGCCCCGAGCAGCGCGAAGGTGGCGCCGCCGATCAGCACGTAATGGAAGTGGGCGATGACGAAGTAGCTGTCCTGCTGCTGGGCGTCGGCCGGCGCGGCGGAGTGCATGATGCCGGACAGACCGCCCATCATGAACATCCAGATGAAGCCGAGGGCAAACATCATGGGCACGCGCGTGACGATGCGGCCGCCCCAGAGGGTGCCGATCCAGTTGAAGACCTTGACGCCGGTCGGCACCGCGATGGCCATGGTGGCGAGGGCGAAGGCCGCGGTGGCGATGGTGCCCATGCCGGTGGTGAACATGTGGTGGCTCCACACGCCGAAGCCGATGAAACCGATGGCAACGCCGGAGAAGACCACGATCGGGTAGCCGAAGAGCGGCTTGCGTGAGAAGGTGGGGAGGATCTCCGAGACATAGCCCATCGGGGGCAGGATCAGGATGTAGACCTCGGGATGGCCGAACACCCAGAAGAGGTGCTGCCAGAGGATGGGCTGGCCGCCGCCCGAGACCTCGAAGAAGTTGGTGCCGAAGTTGCGGTCGAACATCACCTCGACGAGCGCGATGGCGATGGCGGGCAGGGCGAGGATGAGCAGAAAGCTCGTGACCAGCGCCATCCAGGTGAACACGGGCAGGCGCATCATGGTCAGGCCCGGGGCGCGCATGTTGATGATCGTGACGATGAAGTTCAGCGAGGCCACGATGGAGGAGAGGCCGAGCAGCTGGATGCCGAGCACCCAGAAGTCCGTGGAGAGGTCGGGAGTGAACTGCTTCGAGGTCAGCGGGGCGTAGCCGAACCAGCCGACGTCGGGGGCGCCGCCGAAATCCCAGCTCGGGACGAAGTGGGTGATCCAGCCGACATTGAGGAGGATGGCGCCGACGACCCACACCCACAGCGAGAAGGAGTTGAGGCGGGGGAATGCCACGTCGCGGGCCCCGACCTGGATCGGGATGAGCAGGTTGAAGAACGCCGCGTTGAGCGGCATGACCGCGAGGAAGATCATCGTGGTGCCGTGCATCGTGAACAGCTCGTTGTAGAGCTGGGCGCTGATGAAGCGGTTGTTCGGGACCAGCAGCTGGGTACGGATCATGAGGGCCTCGATGCCGCCGATGAGGAAGAACAGGATGGCGAAGCCCCCATAGAGCATGCCGATCTTCTTGTGGTCGACCGTGGTCAGCCAGCCGACGAGGCCGGTCTTGGCCGTCGGGCGGGTGAGCAGCCCGAAGGTGGGCTTGGCGGGAGCGTGGACGGCTCCGGTGTAGTCGCATTTGGCGATGGCTTGGGCCATAAGGAAAGTGGGTTGGAAGGGCGCGGGCGCTTACTTCAGGCTGTGCAGGTAGGCGACGAGGGCGTCGATCTCGGTGTCGTTGAGGGAGAACTTGGGCTGGCCGGTGGTCACGTCGATGTAGCCGCCGTGATACATCTTGTTGCCGGGTTTGAAATAGGAGGGGTCCTTGATCCACTGGTGCAGGCGCTCGGGGGTGTTTTCGAGGACGCCGGCGGCGATGGAGGAGCGGGCGCCGACGTGGGTGAGCTCGGGACCGGCGATGCCGATGCCCTCATGGCCGCGGACAGTGTGGCAGGTGATGCAGGTCTTCTCGGCGAAAAGCTTCCGCCCCGTGGCGATCAGGCGTTCGTTTTCCCCGGCTTCGGGCGCCTGCTGCTTCTTCCAGGCGGCGAAGGGATCGGCGTCGAAGGCGGCTGAGCCCGAGAGGGTGGTGCCCGGGCCGGTGTCCTTCAGGCTGGCGAAGCGGACATGGGTGACGGCGGCGTCATCGGTCAGGGACTTGGCCGTGACCGTGCGAGCGGACTGCTTCTGGTTGTCGAGCCACTTGACGTAATCGGCCGGCGACAAGGCGATGACGCGGAATTTCATGATCGCGTGCGATTCGCCGCAATATTCGGCGCACTGGCCGAAGAAATAGCCGGGCTTGTCCGCCTTGAACCAGAGGAAGTTCGCCCGGTTCGGCATCATGTCCACCTTGCCGGCGAGCTTGGGGAGCCAGAAGCTGTGGATGACGTCGATGGTGCGGAGCTGGACCCGGATGGCGGTGCCGGCGGGCACCACGAGCTCGTTGCCGGTGGAGAGCGGGGCCTCGCCGCCGTTGGGGAGCTTCACCAGCTCGGAGGGATAATCGAACTTGAACCACCACTGGTAGCCCGTGGCGACGACCTCGATCGCGCCGCCCTTCTCGTCCTCCGGGACGTCATGGGTGTACCAGATGTCCCGCACGGTCGGGATGGCGATCAGCACCAGCAGGAACACGGAGCCGGCGATGAGACCAACCTCGACGAAGGGATTGCCATGGCCCTGCGGGGGCGGCTCGGCGTGCTCGTCGGCCTCGGACTTGGCACGGAACTTGATTTGCGCATAGGCTAGGACGGCACCGACCACGATGAAGATGAACGTGCTGACGTAGACCGTGACCATGAATAGGTCCCACTGCCGCTGGGCGACGGGGCCGGCGGTGACCATGGTGGACTGCGGGCCGCTGAGGCTGAAAACCTTGCTGCAGCCGGAGAGCAGCAACAGGGCAAAACCACCGGTCAGGGTGGCAGAGAGACGCGAAATATGGCGTAGGACGAGGCGTGGACGGGTCATGTGTGACAATGGCGGCAAAAAGCGGGTGCGCTCCGCCAAAATGTATGCGGGCAGGGTTCGGAAATAATTAGCCATTTCAACTACAAAACCGCACCAAAAGCCCCGGGCAGGGCTGGCACTTTTACCGACGGGCCGCCGCCTGGGCCGGCGGCAAACCAAATTTGAGTATTTGCACCCATTGCCGGCCTGTGTTCTAGTGCTAGCCCATGAAAAACCACGTCCTTTTCACCCTGTTGGCCGGCGCCTTGGTGCTCACCGGTTGCGGCAAGAAAGATGAAGCGGCCACGACCGCCCCCACCTCGGGGACCACGCCCGCCGCCCCGGCGGTTGCGATCATCGAACTCACTGCCAACGACAGCATGAAGTACAACCAGACCCACTTCGAGGTCAGCGCCGGACAGGAAGTGAAGGTAACCCTGACCAACATGGGTACCATGCCGAAGGTGGCCATGGGCCACAATTTCGTCCTCCTGAAGAAAGGGGTCGATCCCAAGGCCTTCTCCGATGCCGCCATCATGGCGGTGGCCACCGACTACGTGCCGGCGGCCCTGGCTGACCAGGTCATCGCCCACACCAAGCTGCTCGGACCGAAGCAGAGCGATGAGATCACCTTCAAGGCACCGACCGAGCCCGGCGAATATACCTTCATCTGCACCTTCCCGGCCCATTTTCTGACCGGCATGAAGGGCGTGATCGTGGTCAAGTAAACCCAACTTCACCCGCCAACGAAGCCGGGCTGCGCGCCCGGCTTTTTCATGCCCCGTTGCATGGGCACGGCGGGGTCGCCGTGGCTCCATGGTCAATGGAGCGCGGGCGACCTCGCCCGCGTCAAGTCAGGCGGCCGGAACCGCCGGCCACCACTGGTAGAGGAAGAAGTAGATCAGCACGCCGGTCACCGAGACATACAACCAGATGGGGAAGGTGAAACGGGCCCAGCGCTTGTGCGTCTCGTAGTCGCCCTTGATCGCGAACAGGAAGGTGCGGGGGACGAGGTAGGCGATGGCGATGGCCAGCACGATGTGGGTGAAAAGCATCAGGAAGTAAAACGCCCGCAGAGCCGGGGCCTCGCCGCCAAAAGGCGTGTGCACTCCGCGCATCAGGATCTTGTGCGACACGTAGCCGACGAGAAACAGCGCCGAGACCACCCCGGCGGTCAGCATGCAGGCCCGGTGGGCGTCGCGCCGGCCACGCTTGATCAGGACCAGGCCGGTGGTGATCAGCACCGTGGCGGTGGCGTTGAGCGCGGCGTTGAGGGTCGGGATGTCGTGAACGGTCATGCGGGGATCAAAGCCGGAAGATCATGCGGTCGGCGACCAGCGCGATCAGGAGCAGGGGCAGGTAGGCGATGGAGATGTGGAACAGCCGCCGGGCGATGGGATCGCGGGAGGCCGGGTTCAGGAAATGGAAGGCCGCGTGCAGGAACCACAGCCCGAGGACCAGTGCGATGGCGAAGTAGTACCACGTGCAAAAGCCCAGCAGGGTGGGCAGCGCGCTCGCGGCGACCAGCAGCACGGTCCAGATGAACGTCCAGCGCGAGATCTTGGTGCCGCTCGGGTCGATCACGGAGAGCATGGGCATGCCGACGGCGGCGTAATCCTTCCGGTAGGTCCAAGCCAGGGCGAAGAAGTGGGGCATCTGCCACAGGTAGAGGATGGCGAAGAGCGACCAGCCGAGGCCCGGGTTGGAGCGGCCCGCGGCGGCCCAGCCGATCATCGGCGGCAAGGCGCCACTGATCGCGCCCAACTCGGTGTTCCAGCGGGACCAGCGCTTGGCCGGCGTATAGATGGCCAGGTAGGCCACGATGGTGGCGAGCGCGATGAAGGTGGAATAGCCGTTCACGAACTTGAACAGCACGACCAGGCCGCTGAGGCAGAGCACCCACCCGACGACGAAAGCCGAGCCGGGGGCGATGATCCCCGCCGGGATCGGCCGGCCGGCCGTGCGCTCCATCTTCGCGTCGGTGTCGCTCTCCATCCACATGTTGAGCGCGGCCACGCCGCCGGCGCACAGGGCCGTGCCGAGCACCACCAGCAGGGTGCGCTTCCAGTCCCAATACGTGTAGGGGACGGCCGCGAGGTAGCCCACCATCGCCGTGATGACCGACATGAAGCTCAGGCGCGGCTTGGTCAGCTCGAGGTAATGCCGCCAGGTGGCGCGGACCGGGACGGGGGCGGAAACGGCTTGGGTCATGGCGGAGAGGCGTCCTCCACCGTGTCACGGCAGGTGAGAAAAACCACGAGAAAAGTGGCCGTGAGCGTCAGCGCGCCGGTGACCACGTGCGCGGTGGTCATCGTGATGCTGCGCCCGGTCCAGATGATCTGCGCCCCGAGCCAGATTTGCAGGGCCACCAGGGCAATCGGCACCAGGCTGGCCCGGCGCAGCCACGGCTGGGCGGCGCGCTCGCGCCAGAGGAAGTGGCCGAAGGCGAGCAGCAGCAGACCGATGGCGGCCGCGAGCATGCGGTGGGCGAATTGGAGCACCACGCGGTAATCCCAGGCGGCCGGCAGCAGGGAGCCCGTGGCAGTGGAGAAGGGGAAGGTGGGGATGGCCATGCCGGCCTGGTTATGCCGCATGGCCGCCGCGACCCAGAGCTGGGTCAACAGCAGGAACAGGCACCAGAAGCCGAGGCGGCGCGTGAGCTCGGCCGGCCGGCCCTGCCACCCGCCGTTACGCTCGACCCAGGTGCGGGACAGGCCGGCGGCAATGGCGGTGAGCACGCACACATAGACTTGGGCGAGGACGCCATGCGGGATGCGCAGCATCTGGCCGAGCGACATCTCAAAGCCGGGCACGCCGATGGCGTCGAGCGTCACGCGGGTTCCACCCAGTACGCCCTGCACGATGACGATGACCAGCGCCCACCAGCCGAGCCGGCGCAGCCAGACGCGTTCCTCGCGGCGGTGCAGCCAGACCGCCAGCACGATGGTGATCAGGCCCATGACCGCCCCCGACAGGCGGTGGGAATGCTCGGCGAACTTGTCGATCTCCGTGAGCCAGCCATGCGGGTTGACCGAGCCGTTCGACAGCGGCCAATCGGCGAAGGCCATGCCGGCCCCGATCGTGGTGGTGAAGGCCCCGAGGGTCACCAGCACGAAGACCCAGGCGCTGCCCAAGGTGGCGAACCAGGCGAGGCCGGGTTTATAGGTGGGGGTGCGTGGCATCAGGGTGAATAATCAACTTAAACGCGCAGGTGATAGCCCGGGTCCGGGGAGAGCAAACCTTTTGACAATTCCCCCCGTTGGCAAATGTGTGTGCGGGATGAAGCCGAGTTATTCGTCCGCCCTTGCCCTCGTCGCATGCCTGCTAATGGCCGCCTGCGGGAAGCAGGAAGCGGCGGCCCCGGTCGCGGCCGCGCCGTCCGCCCCGGTGGCTGCGCCAGCCGAGGGGCGGCATCCGTTGACCGGCGAGATCGTCAAGGTGGACACGGAACGGCAGGTCCTGCTCGTCAGCCACGACAAGATTCCCGGCTACATGCCGGCCATGACCATGGAGTTCAAGGTGTCGAAGGCCGATCTGGCCAACGCCCGAGCCGGCCAGCGCATCCGCGCCGAGATGGTGGACGGCAAGGAGGACTTCAGCCTCGAGAAGATCTGGCCCGATGACACGGTGACGAAGACCACGCTGGATGCCGCCGCCAACGCCCTCGCGCAGGACACGGCAGTGCGCGGCAAGGAGGCCTACCGCGAGATCGGCGAGAGCCTGCCCACCTTCACCCTGCTGGACCAGGCGGGCCACACGGTCTCCGCCAGCCGCTTCCGCGGCAAACGGATCGTGCTGAATTTCATCTTCACCCGCTGCCCGGTGGCGACGATGTGTCCGGCCGCCACGCTGCGCATGGCCGCGCTGCAGCAGGCGGCCCGCGAGGCCGGCGTACAGGACTTCGAACTTGTCTCCATCTCGATGGACCCGGAATACGACACGCCCGGCGTCCTCCGCGCCTACGCCGAGGACCGCGGGCTAGACACGTCGAACTGGTCGTTCCTCACCGGGCCCGACGCGTCGGTGCGGCACCTGCTGGCGCAGCTGGGCGTGATCCGCGAGTTCGAGGGCGCGACGATCAAGCACACCCTCGCCACCGTGCTCATCGACGAGCAGGGCCGCATCGCCCACCGCGTGGACGGCAGCACGTGGCAGGTCGAGGACTTCGTGAAACGGTTGAAGAAAGGATGAGTGCTGCTGACCAACCTGGAGGCGGGGTGCCCTCACCCCGCGGGTCGGATGAAACCGTCCGGCCCTCCGGGTTGTCATCGCGCCAGCGCAACCAGATCGCCCTCATCACCGGCGTGGCGCTGGTGCTCTATGTGGCGGTGCGCCTGCTGCCCGCCGGATCCAATGTGAACCACATGGATTTCCGCGTGGAAGGGAAGGGCGGGCTGGAGTTTTGCGACCCGGCAAACCCCCAGTTCATCCCCGTGGTGGCCGTGCGCTCGCCAGTGGTCATGACGCTGCAGTCCGACCGCGCCCCGGCGAAGGATGAGACAGTGGAGTTCACGCTCACGCTGCGCACCGCCAGCGGCAAGCCCATCGGGCCGGCCGACCTGATGGTGGCGCACACGCGGAAGCTGCACCTGCTGGCGGTGGACCCGACCCTGACCGACTACCAGCACATGCATCCCGAGCCGGGCCGCCGGGACGGGGAATGGAAGTTCAGCTTCACGCCCGCCCGGGCGGGGTTGTACCGGTTTTTTGCCGATTTCACCCCGGTTGCGACCCAGCGCGGGCTCTACGCCTCGGCGGATTTCAACGTGCAGGGGCCGGTGGCCAAGGTCATCACCAATGCCTCCACGCTGTACCAGGAACGGGGGTATAATTTCGAGCTAGAGCTGCCGGGGATCCTGCAGGCCGGCCGGCCCAGCGTGATGCGCTTCCGGATCGAGAGCCAGGGGGCGGTCAAGACGCCGGTGAAGCTGGAACCGGTCATGGGGGCGTATGCCCACCTGGTGACCTTCGACGAGACGCGCAGCGGATTCGCCCACCTGCATCCGATGGAAAACGACCTGACCAAGCCGCCCGACACCCTGCACCCGCAACTGGATTTCAAGGTCACCATCCCCGCTTCCGGCCGCTATGTCGTCTGGGCGCAGGTGAAGATCGACGACAAGGAGATCTTCGCCCCGTTCTGGGTGGACGTGCTGCCGTGAGGTGATTTCACGGCGTGGTCGCCGTGGCTCCAGCAGAACCGATGGAGTGCGGGCGACCTCGCCCGCCTTGCCTCACACCGGTTCGCCGGAGAAGGCCATGACCTCGCCCGCGTCCGTGGTGAGATACTGGCCGAGCTCGGTGCCGGGGAAGCTGCCGTAGACCCCGGGGTGGCAGCGCAACAGGCCCTCGCGTGCGAGCCGCACGATGCTGCGCTGGTTGAGCTCGGGATCGTTGCAGAAGTAGTGGTCGCGCGACCGGTTGGGCCACACGAGGCTGCCGCGCAGCACGTCGCCGATCAGCGCCTCGCCATTGGCGAGCACGATGGAGACGGAGCCGGCGGTGTGGCCCGGCGTGGGCAGCACGCGGCCACGGAGGCCGTAGGGCTCGAGCGAAATGCCCTCCTTGAAGACGAGGTCGGGCTCGAACGCCTCAAATTCCTCGTCCACGAAGGGCCGCAGCACGCGGCCCAGCCAGTCCTGCACCGCGATCACTCCGTTGCGGCCGGTCCGGACCAGCGGGGCGTCGCCCGCATGCAGGGCGATCTGCGCCCCGGTGCGGCGGCGCAACTCGGCGGCGCAGCCTGCATGGTTGCTGTGCCCGTGAGTGAGCAGGATGAGCGCAAGGTCCTTGGGCTCGACGCCGCTGGCCTTGAGCGCCGCCAGGATGCGCTGGAGGTCGCCGGGAGCGCCGGTGTCAACGAGGACGGGCCGCTGGCCGAGCAGCAGGTAACAGTTGGAGATCGCGCATTTGATCCGAACCAGCATGGCGGTGCCTAGTTGGGGGCCAGCGGCAGCTCGGCGCGGACGGATGTGGCGTTTTCCGTCGGGAAATCGGCCGGGACGGGGTAGGTCACCGGACGCTTCGCCAGCCATTGCAGGGCCCGGATCAGGATTGTCTGCACCCCGGCGTCACGCACAGTCACGGGTTGCGTGTCGCCTTTCCAGACATGGCCGAGGGTGGAGGTGTAGACCCGGCCCAGGCCGTAGCTGACCGTCCACTCGATGGGCCAGTTCAACTTGGTGCGCACCGTATCGTTGGCGTAGGAAAGCACCTCCACGTGCTCGGCCGGGCCCCGGGCGTAGTTGTAGACCTCGATGTCCGCCGCCTTCCAGCGGCGGGGCAGCCCTTGATGGATCGGATGCTCACCCAGTCGGACGATAAGCGCGTCAAAACGCGGCCCGTGGCTGGTGTTGGCCCCTTCGCCCGCGGGGATCCGGATGATCCCTTCGTCCTCACCGACCTGCAGGGCGGGGCCGAATTCCTTCTTCCGCCAGCCGAGGCCGATGATCTGGTTGTAGGCGGGCCAGTCGGCGAAGGCGTTGTTGCCGGCGTGCCAGACATAAAGGCCCCCGCCGTTGCCCACGTAGGCCTCGAAATCGCGGCGGACTTCGGCCGGCCAGGGGGCGCCGCCGTTCAGATCGTTGTAGTGCTGGATGACGACGTCGTAGTCGCGGAAGCGAGGTCGCCATTCATCCCAGCCCGGGGACGCGGCGGTGGGCGGCGCCGTGGAAACGGCGACGTCGAACAATCCCGTCGGTTCCAGGATCGCGCGGATGCACCGGGTGGTCAGCTGCCAGTCGTGATTGCTGCAACCGTCGACGATGAGGACGCGGATCCGTCCGGTCCCGTCCGCCGCGGCCAGGGGCAGCACGGTGCACACGAGCAGGACAATGGAGCGCCACGAAAACATGACCGCCGCCTCAGAACTTCAGGTGCTTGACCGTGACACCCCGGTTGATGAGCTGCTTCAGGGAATCGAGGCCGATGCGGAGGTGGATGGTGACATGCGCGTTGTCCACCTGCTTGTCGGATTCGATCGTCTTGACCCCTTCCGGCGTCATCGGCTCGTCGGAGACGAGGAGCAGGGCGCCGGCGGCCGTCTCGTTGGCGAAGGCGGTAATGAAGATCGTGGCGGTCTCCATGTCGACGGCCATGGCGCGGATCTTCTTCAGGTAGGCCTTGAACGTCTTGTCGTGCTCCCAGACGCGGCGGTTGGTGGTATAGACGGTGCCGGTCCAGTAGTCGCGGTGGTGCTCGCGAATGGTGGTGGAGATGGCCTTTTGCAGGGCAAAGGCCGGGAGCGCGGGCACCTCGGGCGGGAAATAGTCGTTGCTGGTACCCTCGCCGCGGATGGCGGCGATGGGGAGGATGAGGTCGCCGATGCGCGCGCGGTGCTTCACGCCGCCGCACTTGCCGAGGAAGAGGACGGCCTTGGGCTTGATCGCCGAGAGCAGGTCCATGACCGTGGCGGCGGTGGCGCTGCCCATGCCGAAGTTGATGATGGTGATGTTGCCCGCGGTGGCGCTGCGCATGGGCTTGTGGCGGCCGTGCACGGGCACCCGGTGCCACTGGGCGAAGAGTTCGACGTAGCGGTCGAAGTTGGTGAGGAGGATGTAACGGCCGAACTGCTTCAGCGGCACGCCGGTGTAGCGGGGCAGCCAGTTGGCCACGATTTGTTGTTTGGTCTCCATGCGATTTGCTTTTCCCTGAAAAAAATAACCCCGGCGGAGAACATTACGAGGTTAATTCGGAAACCCTGGCGGCGCGCCGGGCGTCCCGGCAAGGCGAAGGCAGCAATGGGCAAGAAATGAGTCGCGACCAGACCCATTTCAGGCCTAAACTTTGGGCTAAAGGAATCAGACCACGCCGGGTTGGCACTGGACAAGCCGTTCTCCCCTTGGAATGACGGCGTCCCTCCGGTCCGGCGGGCTTGGTCCCCAAAAACACAAAGGGTGCTCACATGAAATCAAAAACCATGCTGATATCCGCCCTGCTGGCGCTGGGTTTGCTGGCAGGCTGCGACTTGAGTGTGAAATCCGGGAAAGGCTTTGTCTTTCCCGTGGGGGATGTGGCCCGGGGCCGGAAGGCCTTCGTGGATATGCAGTGCTTCGAGTGTCATCGGGTCGATGGCGTGGCCGACCTGCCGGCCCCGAGGGTTTCGCCCGAGAAAGTGGTGATCCTCGGCGGCGAGGTGACGCGGCTAAAGACCTACGGGGAACTGGTCACCTCCATCATCCACCCGAAGTATGAATTGTCCGAAAAGCTGCACAACCGCTCGTTGTATGAGGAGGGCAAGGAGTCACCCATGCGCATCGTGAACGACAAGATGACAGTGGCCCAATTGCTTGATATCGTCACGTTCCTGCAGCCGCAATTCAAGGGCATCGAACCGGTGCACGGGGGCTATCACGTCCCGTGAAATCCGCGGGCTGATCGCAGCCGCCTACCAGTGCAGGGTCAGCTCGGCGCCCCACGTGAGGGGCGCGCCGGGCGTGGCGTGTCCGACGCCGGGCGTGATCGAGCTGTAGTATTCCTTGTTCGTGAGATTGCGGCCATACAGGTGCAGTTCGCCACGGGCGAAGGCGTATCCGGCGTCCGCCTCGAGCAGCGTGTAGGACCGCTGGGCAAAGAAGGCGGTTTCCTGCTCATCGTAGTAGGTGGTGCCGGTCCAGGTGAGCCCGGCGCCGGCGAAGAAACCCGTGGCCGGCCGGTAATCGAGACGCAGCCAGCCGTTGCTGGCGGGGGCGTAGGGGGCCTGGTTGCCCGAGTAATTCGCGCCGGTGAACGGGTCGGTGAAGTCCTCCAGCGTGGCGCGGGACACGGACGCGGCGAGGGTCACGGTGACGTCGCGGCCCGCCCGCCACACGGACTCGAGCTCAAAGCCCAGCACGCGGGCGCGGTCGGCATTCACCACGAGGTACTCGTCGGTGTAGGAGCCGGGCACGGCAAAGGAACGCTCGATCTGGTAGCCGCTCACCCGGGAGGCGTAGGCCCGGGCGGTGTAGGTGAGGGGGGAGTCGGCCGGGGTGGTGCTGAAGGCCGCCTCGAGGCTCCAGGTGCGCTGCGGGCCAAAGCCGGCGAGGTCGGACCGGCCGGTGTAGGCCGAGTAGCCGCCGGCCTTGAAACCGCGGGCCAGGCTGAGGGTGAAATCAGTCGTCTCATTAAACCGGCGG